>ERZ808246.211-NODE-211-length-51401-cov-8.504031_pt1 | contig 51401 bp, 42 predicted proteins | sample MGYA00521083_ERZ808246 | MGnify/ENA primary metagenome ERZ808246 (study PRJEB31516, sample SAMN03275577) | gut metagenome | biome: mammalia-associated habitat; material: feces | host: Papio cynocephalus | place: Kenya | collected 2012-07-07 ... | reverse complement strand
GTAACAAACCTCAGTATCAACATAGGATTAAAGAACTTGCCGCTTTCGTTTTTCCATCTGCACGATATGTGAAGATGCGGGCCTGTTGTCCTTTTACCAGAGTTTCCACTGACGGCGATAGTATGTCCTGCCTTGATACGCTGCCCTACTTTTACCAATATCTTGGATAGATGCAGATAGGAACAGACGCATGCACCATGATTGACGGTCACATAATATCCACCATTGGTGGAATATGATGCAGCCGTAACCACGCCTGGCAACATGGAATACACCTCCTCGAACTTCGCTTTCAAGTCAAGACCATTATGTATGCGTTTCGTTCTCTTGTTCAATGGGTCTTTCCGTACTCCAAATGGTGAATTGACTTTTATGTGCTTCAATGGTAAAGCAACGGATGGGACAAACACTTTTATGCTGTCTTCTGGTGGATTGGTAATGTCTTCAGCATTTGCTTCTCCATCAAAATCATCGGCACCTTCATCCCTTACGTTACTATTTTGTATTTTACCATACGCATCCCCAATAGTATTAAATGGAGATAGGTTCTTTACCTGCGCCATACTTTGGGAATGTGTAAACATACCAAAACAAGCTGCAAATACAACGAGGCAATTCCTCATATACAAAGGTACAAAACATTTTCTGTATATCAAAATATTGAGCAGTATATTTTTAAGTCGAAGCACAATTTTTACAAATTATTATATTCATGAATAGCACAGTATATTGAGCATTAATTACTAAATAATCTATTGTATATAGACTTTGCCATTCGTGCAATTTTTGTGATATATCGAGGGTCTTCTGCATACCCAATTCGTTTAAGAAAATGCAGGTAGTTACCACCATTATATCTATACTGTATCATCTTCCCATAACCAACTACGCTGTCTTCCCATCTCTCAAAACGATAGTAATCCCTGTTCTTACTATCATACAAACCGAAGAGATTGTTATACTCCTTGCAAACTCTACTACTGAAATTGCCGGTTTCCAGCACTGCTTGTGCGAGGACGAACAATTTATTGGAAAGACCGACTTCTGTCATTACATCTGTCAAGTTCTTCAGATTTAATTCTCTTGGATTCCACTGGCAATAGCTGTGTACTTTCTTATTATTACCGACTGGTTTAGCACGTTTTACACTGTCTCTTGTAGATATTCTCCGTTCATACTTCTCTATCAAAGACTTCAACTCCTCTATAGAATGAGCAGGCTGTTCCATGCTTATATTTTGCTTGTGTCGCACAGAACTTAATGGTGATGAAATGCTGTCATTCATATTTTCATTGTGCACATCTGTAATGGCAGATCTCTCCGTTTCGATATTACCCAACGAGTAAAATCGACTTGATGAAATTTGCGCTATACAGCCAATTTTGAATGACAGTAAAATGATGATTGCTGACGTGAGTATTCTTTTCATGTCACAAAGGTAAGCCATATTGACAACACATATAATAAGGTGATTGAATAAAACCCAATATATTGAGCAATGTAGCTTTATTGGTTCTATTCACCTCGCTGATTAGAACCAATGAATGAAAAAACATATAAATCTCAATACTTTGAGCAGATTTCTATATAAGTAGGAATAAACGAAAGTAACTTTGCTTAAGATTACATTCACAAAAATACGTTTATGACGAACAAAAGATTTCATAGGGACGAATATCCATTGGACATCCTCGGTGAGTTTGGACTCACTGAGAACATGATTTATGACCTCCCTGATTATGTCCATGAGAATATAGAGATGGGAGGAATGTCCCCATTATTGCCAATCTCAATCAAGCAACCATTTGGTTGCACACACTGCTATGCAAAATTCTGTCTCGTAGAAGTTGAAGATGGCATAGACGTGATGTTTTCGCCAAAGCTGAAGGAAGCAGACCTTTCTAATTTTTTGAAGCAAGACAGGCAGTTGCTTTTGGAAGGAAAAACCATCGTTTCAGAAGTGGAGGAAGCCGTCTTGTTGGATGACGGAACAGAAAACAAGAGAAAGGTAAAGGCATTTGTCCAATTGGATAAAGAGACAAACAGAGTAGTCTATGCCCCTACACAGATTATTGGCCGAAACCTACAGACAGTCACCAATGAGTTTGATCTATCGGAGAGTGAGCTTCAAGGATTTTGGAAAGGCGAGCTGGTCACTACTGAAATGTCCGATGAGGACAAAGTGACAGCCAATATCACCATAGGTATAGACCTCTTTTCAGAAAAGGGTGTGGTCTTAATTCCTGGTGGTGCAGCACAATGGAAACGAGCCGTTCATAAATCCATGCCGGAATATAATTTTGGCAATGATGGATGTTGGGTTAACAGACATGGAATGTTGGAGTATGTTCCAGAGGAGAATTTCACACAAGACATTTTGGAAGCTCTGGAAAGACAAGCGCGTCAATCTGGTATACCTAAGGAGAATCTTCAGAACATTTCTGTCGGACATACCTTCTCAAATAGTGAAGCATACGATGATGCCCGACAAATCACAAGATAAACCAATCATTAAATTAGAACAAAATGCCAATGAATTATCCCGATTATGACACCCTGCGTGAAGAATACGAAGCAGGGAACATCACTGCTGTTGATTTCGTATTGCAGCAATCAGATGAGGTAACAGAAGACTATCACCAGTTCTGCAAGGACGAGGGACTTTCACCAACCTCCGTAGAATCTGCAAAAGCCTTCATGGACTTTCGTGAAGAGCTTTTTGAAGAGAGTATCAGCAATTAGTTACACAAACAAAACCAATCATGAGCATCCGTTCAGAATCCATGCCCTATCGTGGAGAACTCTCGTACCAGTTGCAAGACCTTCTCCGTAGAAACGGCATGAAAGCCCAACTTGCCGTAGAGCAAGACCAATACAAACTGTTGGTACAAGGACATGACTCTCCATTATTGGAATACCCCATCAGTGAGAAGCAGTTTAGAGCTCTCGCTGATGGCGGAACCAACTATGCCAACAAGAATGCATACAAGACATTCAACAGCATTGTTGGAAAAGACTTCGATATGCCGTCATCCTATGTGGCCGCAAGGAATGTCAATGGTCGCGTGGCTATGGGACTCCACGGCTACCGCGAACGTTTCTATGAACGTTATCCCAATGTTCCTCCACATGCTTTTGGAAGAGACTTCTTGGGATGGACGCCGAGAATGCAGGAAGGTTTTCATTTGCGTAGAATGGGTGGTGTGGCCGTTTCGCCGATGGTTGAAGAACATTTTGATGGGCGTTTGCGTCCAGGAGAACTAAAAAGCGGCAGCTATGGCTATTACTACAAAGGCGGCACACAAAATCAAAGTGTTGATCCGCTGAAAGACATGCAAGCATATTTTCCAGCAGTAGTAACACGTCCAAGACCACAAGAACCTGCAAAGCCATACAAGGAACTCATCACATCCAATGTCTATTTCACCAATGAGAAGTGGCAAGAGGTGCTTTCCTCACATGGTATCATCGTAGATGCTGACAAAAAGACGCTGACGATACAGTCCAATGGCACACAGCAGGATTTTGTTTACGACCTGACAGACAACGAGGTCAAGAAACTGACTGACAATTCGTTGAAGAGTTCTTCGCTCAATGAGCGTTTGAGAATCTTGAACAATGCCATCAGCGGAGACTTCAAGGACAACATAACGATGGATATGCTCAATAGTAAAGAGCGCATCCCTATCTCTCTGAAGCCAGAAGTGGAAGAGTCATTCCGTAAGCAAACCCAGGAAGACCTACAAGTCATCAGTGACCCATTGGCAAATGAACAGCATTTTGCACCGACACAAGACCCAGAACAAGGTTACACAAATGGAAAAGACCTTGAAGTAATGGATGAGCGTAAAGGGTGGTATCGGGAAGGTAAACATGGTCGTGAGGTTGAAGTCGGTGACGTTTGGGTGGAAAAGGTTCCGTCAACTGCTCAGCAGGAAGCCAAGTCAGACTCCCAGAAGCAAAAAGAGGACGAAAAGTTCACCTATCGCATGAGTGCAGTCATCAATGGAGAGGTTGTCACGCATGAAATCAACAAGAAGCAATACGACAAGTTCATGGCAGTAGATGACTACCAACGCCAACGCATGATGTCAAAGATATTCCATGAGGTAGACATGAAAACAAGACCCGAAATGCGTCAAGGATTCAACTTGGGTGCATTCTTGGGTGCAGGACTTACCGCTGTGAGCGAAGCAACCTATATTGGTGCAGACATCGCGCACAATGTTGAGCATATCAAGCATCCCCATCCCTCCCCAGAGGTTCATCAAGAAGTGCATGGCACAGGACGCATCTACGTCAAGCCTGGTGTTGACTCACCGCAGGATATTGCAGAAAGGGCTTTCGAAGCAGGACTCAACGCTGGTGCGCACAGTCATGGCATGGGACATGGAAGATAAACAACATAAAATATAAAGCAATGAGTAAAAAGAAAAAGAGAAAACAACAGTTTAACGTATCACCAGAAGAGATACAGCGTATTGAAGAAGAGCTTGGAGTGAAGTTCATCGATTTCTACAAAGGTATCTTCAAATTCTACGGCATCGCCTGGAAACCAGTAAAGAATGGTGTCGAGTATCTGTACGCATCTTTGGATAACATCCCAATGATAAGAATTTCAGCAGGGCGTTCCTCTTGCCATTTCGTACCGTTGGAATGGAAACCATAAAACACAGTCAATGTAATCCAATAAATTTTGGCAGACCAATTATCATACGACGATTTCAAGGCAAGTATTGACATCCAAGACGTGTTGAAGGACGCAGGCTATCATTTCTATCGACGTGATGGCTTGCGCTATCCTTCATATGTACGTCTTGACAGCAACGGGAACAGGGTCAGAGGAGACAAGTTTATTGTTACAGCTAACGGTAAATGTTGTTTCCAACCACCACAGCAAAAGGTGTACAATGTCATTTCTTTCATTACCGAGCATCCAGATTTCTTTCAAGAATACCATGCTGGCATCAATCCACACCATCTTGTAAATCTTGTTTGCAACCGTCTGCTCAACAATCCAATAGACTACGATATGCGTAACATCATAGAACCAAAGCACAATGTCAAGCCTTTTGATATCAAGGATTATACCGTCCTTAAATTCAAGAAGCACGATATGGAGAACATCAAGAAGTTCTATCCATTCTTCAAGAGCCGCATGATAAACATTACCACCCAGAAAGCCTTTGGCTCATCGTTCATGCTTGCTACGAGACAGGCCTCGGAACAGAAGGGACGATACTTCAAGAATTTGTCCTTTCCATTGCATATACCAGGGCAGAGGGAAATTGTAGGATTTGAGGAAAGAGGCAAGCAACGGCTTGACGGCACAAGTGGCTATAAAGGAAAGGCTCTTGGCAGCAACTCGTCTGAAGGACTTTGGATTGCTAGTCCGAACAACACAGCATTGAGAGAGGCCAAAGATGTCTTGTGGTTTGAGAGTGCTTATGATGCAATGGCATACTATCAGCTTCATACACATGAGAACAAGACACTTGACGATGCCGTGTTTCTGTCAACAGGTGGCAACCCAACTGTCATGCAGTTCCGTGGAGTAATCAAAGAAGCTCAGAATGCCTGTCACCACTTATGTTTCGACAATGACATGGCAGGAAAACAGTTCGTTTTGAATTTCAATACGGAGCTTAAACACGTCAAGGAAAGCATCCCAAAATATGGTGAAGACATGGCGGAATACATGGGCTCGCTTATGGATAAAGACAACTTTCTGTCAGGTAATGAAGACTTTTTGCCTGATGATGTTGGCAAACTATATGGCAAGTATGAAACGGAAGCGGAGGAATACATGTCCATGAAATACAGTGGACTGTGTTATGAAGGCGATGTCAAAGACCAACTGAATAAAGTCAACCGCTTGTATGACGAATATGTAAACAAGATGAAAGAGAAGCTATGTATCGGAAGCGAACATGGTCATCTCAAACATCTTGGGACATACGACATTCCCGACTGGGCAATCTGCGCGATGGAAAATGGTGATTATGGCGGTCTGACCGAGGAAGAAGAAAAACTTGTTTCCGAGTTCCTTGACCAACATTTCCCTGAAGGTTATGTGTCAAATATAGACTTTGAAGACTATAACGAGTTCAACCTTTACCCTGCCTTTGGCACGAGAAACAAAAATGCTTTGGTCAGTCATGGAGAATCACCATATGAAGCGGTAAAAACTTACTCTGTACAGTTCTTCCATCCCACACAACGTGAAAGTTATGCCCTGCCCAACCTCACAGTTGTCCGTGAAGTTCCTGAAGACGGTAGCAAAGACTGGAATGACCAGCTTATCCGTCATGAAGACGAGCGTATCACACAAAGATGTAGAGATGACGAGAGAGCCATAAGTGCAGGTATTGACCTTGACAATGACGGAGAGGTAGAAATCAGTGAGAGTGAGGAAAAGAAACATCACCATAACATAGGCAGGTAAAATGAGCATACCCTATCCATCCGTAAGAATACATCCTTCAGCGATGCAGTTCTATGCAGAAGACGGATTTTCTGTAATCGGTGTCCTTGCCCTTATTGCTTTGGCCGGTTATGAAGGTATGACTCCGAAATGGATGACACCTTATATAATAGGTATAGCCATTATCACCTCACTGTACTTGCTCTATCGCTATCTGTATGTAACACGAATGGTATACGTGATAACATCAGAACAATTGAAGTACGAGTGTGGAGTATTCTCTTGCAACCGGGATTTTATAGAATTGTATAGGGTCGTGGACTACAGTGAGCAACGTTCCTTCCTACAGATATTGCTTGGCATAAAAACCGTCAGCATCTATAGCGGAGACCGAACACACCCACGCATTGACCTTGTAGGCATAAACAACGAGTTGGATTTGATTTCCACAATACGAGAACGAGTAGAATTAAACAAAAAGCGTCGCAACATACATGAATTTACGAATACGAGGTAAAACTATCCGCAAGCTGGCAAAGCGTCTGTTTCCCTTTGGTAAAGATAAAGCCATCGGGAAATGGCTTGCCGTGTCTGTTATCGCCTTTATACTACTGTTGCTAACAAGCAACCGTTCATATAGCCAGATTGTAAGTTCAAATCCTGGAGAATATACCATTCTTGCTACAGGAAATGCACTCATTAACGGAACTATCAAGTCCGAGACAAAAGCCCAACGCAATACAGCATTGATGCAAAATGCAATGGCAGGAGAGTTTGCCAAAATGATGCATTGGGAGAAAGAATACAATAGCTATTTGAAAAATGCCTCCAACTATGCGTCTGCATTAAAGGCCGCTACACATATCTACGATGATGGTATGCGCATTTTGCTGACGCTTGGAAAACTCAGAAAAGCTATCAACAACAATCCACAAGGTATAGCCGCCACTGTAAGCATGAACAACCTCTATATGGAAACGACAACGGAAATGCTATCTGTTTTCACGCTGCTGAAGGATGCGATAACCCAAGGAGGCGCCAGCAATATGCTCACAGGAGCAGAACGCTCCAAGACTTTATGGAAGTTGGAAGATAAACTGTATTCTTTTTCTCACAAGTTACAGTTGCTGTATCTCAGCATACGTCATTATCGGATGAGTGATGTTTGGAACAGGGCAACTGCCGGAATGATAGAGAGAAACAAGCACGATGTAGCCATACAGTCATTGTCGCATTGGAAGCGTTATGCCAAGGAAGTGTCACTATACACCAAGTAGCGTATGAAAAATATCATATATGCAGTATTACTGACATTACTCGTATGGATGCCGACCCCAAGCCATGCTCAGGCAGATCCAGTGCTGACCGGAATGATTATCGAGTTTACCAATAAGGCAAAATCGCAATATGACTCACAGTTAAAGGCAATGGCTGTAATCACTGAAGGTCATGTATGGCTGAAACAAGAGGTGGATGCGACAAAGAATTATCAGAAACAATTCGATGACTATCTAAACTCATTCCGCAACACTATTTCATACGCAGCGCAAGTATATGGTTTCTACTATGAAGTCAGCCATCTATGCGAAAATATGGGAAAGTTGTCTGCACAGATTGGAGATGCGCCAACAAATGCTATAGCTGTAGCCTTACACAATAAGCGTAACGACATATATGTAAGCATTATCAACAAGAGTGTAGGTATTGTGAACTCCATTCGTAAAGTCTGCCTTGACAAGAAGATGACAGAGGAACAACGGATAGACCTTGTGTTCTCCATCCGTCCGCAACTGAAGGACATGAACCATCAGTTGGCCATGCTTACAAAACTTGTGCGATGCACCAATATGGGGCTTGTGTGGCATAACATCGAGTACAACTCGCTTCCGCACAGAACAGGAAAGGCAGGGGTCGTGGAAGATTGCCTAAGTGTTTGGAAAGTGAACGCAAAACATGTAAAAACTAAAAAGTAAAAGATATGGGTTGGTTATCATTAGCAACAAGGGTTATCCCCAAACTATGGAGAAGCGGAGTTAAAGCTACATCCACTCTTTGGAAAGGCGGCAGCACCGTTGCTGGTGCAGTCGCAAAAAATCCAAAGACCACAGCTGTCGCAGGTGTCGCGACTTTCGCTGGGTGGCAGAAACTTTCGCATCCCGACGAGTCCTTTGGCACCGCTGTTGGCAAAACGCTCCGTGGTGGAACAGACGGAACTGGAGACTTTGCGCACGATGTTGTAAACGGCTATACTGGTGAAAACACTGTTGAGCAAGTAAAGGACACCACAAACAATGTCATTTCAGAAATCAAGGATACCGCAACGGAAACAAAAGGATTGTTGGGAACATTGGGTGACACCTTGAAGGGCATCAGTTCTTTCATCGGCAATCTGTTCGGAGGCAACGGCACCAATATGTTCGGCAATTTCTTCAACAATCTTGCTTCAGGCAAAATCTCTGGCTGGGGAATAGGCGCATTGATCGCAGCTGCCTATATGGTATTTGGACGCACAGGACTACTTGGAAAGGTCGGTGGTGCACTAATGGCCATGATGATGATTGGCAACAATTCACAACGGCAGACTCAGACTGTTGCCCAAGCCGAAAATCATGAGATAGCGCAAGAAGAGCAGCAACAACGCAACAGACATCGGTAATATCAGTAACATCAACAATACAAATAATATGAGAAAGACATTAGCAGTAATTGGAACAAGCCTGTTTGCAAGTCATGCCTTTGCGGACAGCATTACAGATGGCATAGGAACAGCCGGTGATGCCATTTATAGCTATACTCCGTATGTTCAAGCATTAGGCTATGTACTTGCAAGTATCATTGGCATAGTAGCAGCGTTTGTCATCTATTATGCCATTGCCAACAATGACAGAAATGTAAAGAAGCGCATCCTCACATGGGGAGGCGGTTGTGTAGCCATGTTGTGCATGACGATTGCCCTTCCTAAGTTCTTTGATTATCAGGAGTCGGGACTGCTTGCAGGAAACACAAGCTCTTCGGGAGGTTCCTCTGGGGACTTTGCAGGTGGAGATCGTTGGGGCAAGATTGACATAACCATTCCCGACATCAACAATCCTATCTGGAGACCAGACCACAGGTTTGACCCAATCTTAAAGCCGAGCACTGGTATCATTAAGCCAGATATAAAGTTCACCAACTAAACAAATCAGCAAAGACATGGAATACAAGCAGTCAATGAATCTTGTTTCTCCAAGCGGTTACGCCATGCCATTTGAATTACCAGAGATGACACCTTTGGAGATAACGCTCGGCTATGGTAAGCAGACACATCCTGCAACAGGCAAGGAGTTCTTTCATCATGGAGTAGACTTCAAGGTCGCTCCTCGCACATGGCTCAAAGCTCTTGCCAGTGGAGTCGTATCAGGAATTGCAAGTGATCGTGAAAAAGGATTCAACATAACAGTCAACTACCGCAATTATGCAGCAGGTAGTTCCGCTGTCTATGATGTTGTCTATTCACATATCAAGGAGTCCATCTGTAACTTCGGCAAAAGCGTAAATGCCGGTGATAATATAGCAGTATGTGATGACACGCTTCATGTAGAGGTCCGCTTCAATGGTGAGGAGATAGATCCTATAGAGTTTCTTACTATGGTGAGGGACAATCTTATAGTTTATGAGCAGAAGACCATTCAAGGGAACAATCCTGAAATTGCCACATTAGACTTCAAAGTGGAAACTCCATACGATAGCCAGCAACCAGAGATTGACCAAATGTATCAGCGGTTCTTCGGTAAATACATGATAGACCTGCTGACAAACAGATACAAGGTGCCCAACGGAACAGAGCAGGTTTTGCGTGATGTCTTGGCGGAGGGCGCAAGCAGCGGTGCTTATTATGAGCATGCGCCCAGTATGCTAAATCCCTTGGGACTTGGAGAACGTAGCTTGGGTATTATCGGACGCATACAAACCATCCTGACGCATGACTTTCTAAACTACCTTGCGTTGATGCACGGAGTGTTCCTCTCCACTATGACCGAGTACGAAAAAAAAAAGCTACTGACAGTGCCATAGCAAGCCAGGGCATAATAGATCCCTTCGAGAATTTCGATATTGACATTCAGAGCTTCGACATACAACGTACTGTCAGTGTCTATCCAGACAAGGACGGCATCGTGTGGTGGACAAAGGCTTGGTTCAACGGTAAGAAGAAAGGTGAACGAGCCATAGAAATCAATCGTCAGTTGGCCATCAAGTTCATACAGGACAATGTGGCAAAGGACGAGTGGCTGGAAGAGTTCTTTCCACGTCAGATGGAAGTGCTCCATGCAGCCCTTGCCCAGACAAGAGAACAGGTAATCAATCAGTTAAGACAGTCATTCATATAATCATGGCAACAGCAGATAGCAACAAGCAAGACATCTTCACATCCAAGGTCATCCCCATCATGAAGAAAGTTCGTGATGACCTAAGCCGTAAACAGATGGAAGAATATGGAAGATACAGTGCTTCATTGGGAGCTGTTTTGGCAGGAGCGGCAGGGCCAGATGGTGGCATGACTGCCACTGCGACCTACTATGACAACCTAAAATACATTGGCGAGTGGAATAGTAAGACGGTAGATGACTATATCAACATGGTCAAGGCAGAGCTGAAAAGACAGCACATAACTGTCGATGCCGTGATGGAGAAAAATATGATAGACTATCTTGTCAAGCAGCAAATGCCCAAATCAAGTGTAGACTACATTCTCCGTAAAGCGGCAGAAGGAAGCATCTTCTATATCCCCGAAAGGGTCAGAACAACCTCTTTGCAAGACCATATCAATAAGAAAGCAGAAGAAAAGTATAATCCTTCCCTTCTTGAAGAAGTGGCAGGAAACATCGGCTCATGGTTTATCAATGCCGCTACAACATGGGGAGCTGGTGGTTTCTTCGGACAGTTGGCTATGGATGGCGGTACGGAAGTGGTTGAACGTACTTCCCAAGGCCAACAGAGAAAGTATGTAGAACAACAGAAGCAACAAGCAAAGAAGGAGGTTGCAGCTGCAAGTAAGAAGAAAGCCAGTGTCCCTAAATGGATGCTTGACCAGATGGGATTCAAAAGCCTTGCCTATGCTACAGACAAGCAGTTGAGCATTGCTTTGGACTGGGCCAACAAGAATGGCAAGAGATACAGAGACAAAGTCAATCAAGCAGTCAATTCAGGAGAACGGACAGTGAAGGCAAATGGCAAGTCCACCATGATGTCCGTCTCTGATGCCACATTCCGTGCTATGGAATACGAGACATTCGCCAAGGCAATACAGAAAGAACTCGCAGACCGCAAAAACGGTAAAGATGCAGTGCATTATTCCAATATTGCGGAAGCGGAAGACACCACAGCCTATACGACAAATACCAATGAGGCTGAAGTCACACAAACAACAACGACTGACGCTCCTACTGGAGACTATGCAGGATGGGACAGTTTGCTTGGTTCCATGGGGGTGGACGGTATGGGAGACACTATGCAACATTTAGGGCTAACGCTATCCATGTTGCCGGATATGTTGGTTGGAGTCTTTACTGGAAAGACAAAGTCTGTGGGGCTAAACAAGGAAACAATGATGCCCTTGGCCGCCCTTGTCAGCGGAACTTTTGTCAGCAATCCTTTGATGAAGATACCGCTTATGCTGTATGGTGGAGCCAGTTTGTTCAATACCGTTGGCCAAGAAGCCCTTAACGACTATAGAAAGGAAAATGGCGAGCAACCTGTATCTCATTACAAACGTTATGCTGATGAGGAACTTGACAAACGCTTGAAGAACCCTCAGATAGAAGGTAACGTGTTACTTGTTGACTTGGACAATGTACCTCGTCTCGTCACTTTACCGCAATCCGTCATTGATGCATACAATGAGGGTGCATTGACCGTGAACACGATTGCCAACCGCATTCTTGTCAAGGCTGACCAAACAGCAATATCCAACAGCCAGGGACTGCAAAGCGCCTCTGAAAGCTATGAGCGAAAACAAGAGCGCGAGCAAGTCCGAGGAATACGATAAACAATTCAAACCATTAAACGATACGATATTATGGCAGAAGAAAACATTACTAAAAAGACTGGTGCAGAGCGACAAGCGGAAGTCTTGATTGCCGCACTTGAAAGAGCGAGAGAGAAAGATGGCATTTTGCTCAATGCCACGTCAAAGGCAATGCCGCGTTTCTATGACAAGACACTACGGATTACTCCTGTCAATGCGCTTATTATGGCCATGCACAGCGACAATGGTGAGTTCAAGACAAACACCTACACGATGTTCAATGAGACACATGACCGTAGTGAGTCCGTGAAGAAAGGCCAGAAAGGGGTACCATTCGTTTGGCAGAACCTCAACCAGTACGTCAATAAGGACGATACGGAGGATAAAATCAGCCGTGCAGAATACAATTCTCTCGCTGATGAAGGAAAAGCGAAGTACAAGGTTAATCCTCGTGAGGATGTGTATACGATATTCAACATCGACCAAACCACCATGTCTCATGTCCACAAGGACGAATACGCCAAGCAGATGGAACTGTATGGTGCAGACAGACCGACATATGAAAAGCAGCTTCGGATGGATGTCAACAAGTTCATCCAAAGTATGAAGGACAATCTCGTCCCTATCCGCAAGGATGCCACTGGTATTGCACATTATGACGGTAAGAAAGACACATTGCATATTCCTGCCCAAAAGGATTTCCCCTCTTACGCAGATTATGTGCAAGAGGTGACTCGGCAGATTGTCCACGCTACGGGCGTACCACAACGCTTGGGACGAGAGGGACTTTCCGCTGATGGAGCCAAATCACCGTCTGACGTGCAGCAGCATAGAGAGACGCTTGTGGAAGAACTTGCTTCAGCACACAGGATGCTTGAACTTGGCATGACCGCGAAGATGCGTCCGCAAACCGTTGAGCTGTTGCCAACCATCATTTCCGAACTGAAGGCGGATCCGACGATGGCGCAAAAGGTTCTTCACGATGTGAACCGCACCATTGGCATGATAAAGAAGGCTGAGAATGGAGAAAAGATAAAGCTCATTGAGAAGCCCTCTGAAAAACGCCAACAGGCATGGGCTTCACAATTTCCTATCGACAAGGTTCCGTCAACCTTTACGCAGATTTCAATGCTGAAGGACGATGAAGGCAAGTGGACACTCGCTGCAAAGCCAGAGAACGACCGAACTTTTGCCATTCACCCAAGTCGTGAGGATGTCAGTCTGTATTTTGACATGATGAAGAATGACCATGATGAGACTCATGTGAATGACTTCAAAGTACAGTTCGCTCAGAAATACTATTCGGTCGTGGCTGCTCATCCCGAAAAAGAAGCCAACATATTCAGAAGCAATGCCTCGCAGGAAGCGTTAGACCTCATTAGCAAGGTCAATGCCTTCAAGACCAAGGACAATAAGATTCTTCTTGTTGCCACTATAGATGGTGAGAAGCAGAAATCCATGCAGATCAACCAGTCGCAGTGGCAACGAATGTGGCTTGCCGATGATAAGCAGGACTACAAAACTCACCTTGCAGCCATTCTGTACTCAGATGTCCTTGCCGGGAAGCTGGAGGAGATGAAACGTTCTATCTCTCCTGATGTAGATGGCACCCAGCTTCATGAGGAAAACGAGCATCGTGAATATCATGAGGAGCAGAGACGGCAACAACAGCGGACATCGAATGTGCCGCCGATTATCAAACAATACAACGAATTGAAGCAAAAGCATCCTGATGCATTGCTGCTTTTCCGTTGTGGCGACTTCTATGAGACCTACAAAGAGGATGCGGAAAAAGCCTCCAACATCTTAGGTATTACTCTCACTCAGCATAGCAAGCGCATGGACGAGGAAGGTAAGCCCTTAAAGATGGCAGGTTTTCCATACCATGCCCTTGATACCTACCTTCCCAAGCTCATCAGAGCCGGAGAACGTGTTGCCATTTGCGACCAGTTGGAATCTCCCAAACAGAAGACGTCACAACATGAAGAGAATAAGCAGGACGCAAAGCAAGAGGTCAAGGAGGTTGTCTCGTCTCAGAAAGAGGAACGTCATGGTATGCACAGATAAAGCGACATTTATATGACTTCATCAAGACAGCAATATATAGAACAGTATGCAGAGTATGCCATGGAGCAGATGCGGCGATATGGCATACCTGCTTCCATAACTCTTGCCCAAGGCATCATAGAGTCTGCCGACGGCAAAAGTACATTGGCAAACACAGCCAACAACCATTTTGGTGTAAAAGGTTCATACAATGGTAACTATGTCTTGGCAGACGATGACAAACCTAACGAGAAATTTAAGAAGTATGACAATGTGGGGCAAAGCTATGAAGACCATTCCAAGGTGCTCATGGCACAAAGATACCAACAATACGTCAGAAATCTCTCTCCCGATGACTACAAAGGATGGGCAGTCGGCATCAAGAAAGGCGGTTATGCCTCTGCCAATAGTTATGTAAGCACGGTTGTAAACGTCATTGAAGGTGCGAATCTTCATCGCTTTGACCAAATGGTCATGCAGCAGATGAAAGCCGAGGGAAAGCAGTTCGGTGTTAAGTCCAATCCTCTGTCAGACAATAGTAATGCCAATGTCAAGAGCACAGGTATGAACGTACCGCAATCAAGTTACAGTATGCCGGTGCAGCGTAAAGAGTTCATGCTCATAACCTCACCCTATGGCCAACGTGAGGATCCGATTAACAAAGGCAAGACCCAAATACACCATGGCATAGACATCAAGACCAATAAAGATAATGTTCTTGCCACGGAAAATAATGGTACCATAATCGGTGTTGACCATCGAACAACGACAGGAGGCGGCAAGACTGTTACTGTGGAGTATGCTCGTGAGGACGGAACAAAAACAAGGGTGCAGTATATGCATCTGAGTGAAATCTCTGTCAAGAAAGGAGACACGGTCAATGCTGGCCAAAAGTTGGGCGTATCAGGTAACACCGGTACACGAACCACTGGCGAGCACCTGCATTTTGGAGTTATCAATGTCTCAGCCGACAATAAGTTGCAGTGGGTCAATCCTGCTGCCTACCTTGCAGAAATCAATCAAAAGGGCAATCTCAACATTGAGGCACAACACAACGGCAAGAACATCCTTGCCGAATACATGACTGCTGGAACAAAAGCGGTGAACACCGACGAGCAAACACCAGAGAACTGGATGAGTAAACTTCTCGGTTCGGAAGATACAGCCCTCGGCATGGGAGGTGGAGAAGATAAAGGTCTCTTGGGAAATCTCATGCAGATGTTCATGACATTGCTGATGCTGACTATCCAGATGGAGAACAAAAGCAAGGAAGAGAAGATGCAAGCGGTCAGTGATGCGGTCATCAACCGATGTCTAGACATAAGTAGTCTCGTTCCTAACATGAAATCCGCTTCATTGAGCATCAATGACAAAGGTAATGCAGTTCTTGCAGTCAATGACGGCAAGAAGGAATACTCTCATGAGTTGACTAATGCAGAGAAAAAAAGCATCTCCACCATTCTTCATAGCGACAGTGATGATACCACAAAGCGACAGAGAATTGGATGCATTGTCAATGCCATTACATTCTCTTATCAGGCATCCACAAACTATGAGCAGATTGAGGCACAGCAACAATCCCAGCAACAGACTATTCAAAGAAGATAACAACAATCAAATATACAAGATATGATTAAAGCAGAAGCAAATGTAATAGGTACGATTAAGCGCAGTGCAAGTATTCGTACAGACAAAAACAACAATCCGTATTTGTCATTTGTCATGACAGTCGTTTTAACTGATGCCAAGACTTCAAGCCATAGCATTGATGTGTTTGTCTCGCTCCCCAATGCCAAGCAAGACGAGGCACAGGTCTATGTGGAGGGTCTTCGTGTCGCGATAAGCGGTGATTTGGACATTCGCAAGAAAGAGGAAAATCTGAATTTCTATCTGACTGGCAATAACGTAACCACACAGAATGTTGCGGAATTGGACTCTATTTCGGGTTCACTCTCATTCCGTGGTTATCTGAAGAAGGAAAACATCTATCAGCAGAAGACCGACAAGAATGGTCATCCTTTCATCGTCTTCTCGGCTTATTCCGTGGATAAGAACGGACAGGAGTTCCAAAGCATATGGGTTAATTTCATGCGTTTTCCAGAAAAAGACGCTGGTATCGAGAGCATTATTCCTGAATGTATGCACTCCAAAGCCCATGTGGATATAACAGGTGAACTGCAGGTTTCATCCTATAATGGTGTTACAAGATTGTCTTGCCGGGTAAAAGACATGACAGAGCACATAAATACCCAACAGTAATGAGATACGTATGAAAAAGAATACATACAACACGGATGGTCTCAGTGCGGAAGATCGTGCTTTGAATACCTTCGCTGAGTTGATGATTGAAAAAATCAACAACCTGCAAGAAGACTGGAAGAAACCTTGGTTCTCGCCACAGGTAGCCCAACTCCCTCAAAACCTCAATGGCAGAAACTATAACGGCATGAACAGTATCATACTGATGCTCATGCAGGAAAAGAACGGCTGGCAAACCTCACGTTATGCCACATTCGACCGAATTGTCAGTTTGAACTTCACAAAAGACAAGGACGGAAAGAAGGCTGCTGTTGATGAGAACGGCAACAAACTCCCTCGTGTCGGCATCAACAAAGGAGAAAAGAGCACACCTGTAATGCTTACCACGTTTACTTGTGTACACAAGGATACCAAAGAGCATATCAAGTACGATGATTACAAGCAACTCACCCAAGAAGACAGAAACAACTACAATGTCTATCCCAAGTTACAGGTTTACAATGTGTTCAATCTCGACCAGACCAACCTCAAAGAAGCCCGTCCTGAAATGTACCAGAAGTTCAAGAGTGAAGCAGATGGACTGAGCCAACGAACCACGGAGGGCATGGTGGATTTCCCTGCTTTGGATGCCATGATAGAGAAAGACCTCTATGTGTGTCCTATAAAGCCCATTCATGGAGACAATGCCTATTATAGCATCAGCAAAGATGAGATTGTCGTTCCAGAAAAGGCGCAGTTCATAGACGGAGAGTCCTTTTATAGCAATCTCTTGCATGAGATGAGCCATGCCTCTGGTTCGGCAAACCGATTGAACCGATTGGCATCCGACTCCACCTTTGGAAGTGAGTCATACGCTAAGGAAGAACTTGTGGCAGAGCTTACGGCGGCCCTCGTCTCCTCACAATATGGCATGGAGAAACATGTAAAGAGTGATAGCGCAGCTTACTTGAAGTCTTGGCTTACCAGTCTGAAAGAAGACCCAAGTTTCATTAAAACATCCTTAATGGATGTCAAGCGTTCTGCCTCTTTCATCAGTCAGCGGCTTGATGCGGTGGCGCAACGTCTTGAACGTGATGGCTGGGAGGCAGACTTCTCGGACATTCGTGAAAAGAATAAGGCTTATACGCCTGTTTTCAGTAACAAGACAGAGAAACCAGCGGTGTCAAATCAAGAAAGTCTGTCCATGCAGGAACAGTCCAAACCGCAAGCACAACATGAGGAGGTAGCTGCAAGAAGCACCGAACAGCCACGATTTCATCGTTAAAATCTATGAGCCGAACCCTGAGGCAGAAGTTTTGTTCACCGTATCAGATGAGAAAGGAGCAGAGATGTATCTTGGAAATACGCCAATAGAAGTTGATTTGAGCACAGCGATATATATGTTGTATCAGAAAGGTAATATGCCAGAAGGTATGGCTTGGGGCAACTATTTCCCTGCCGTTATCAATCATACCAGTTCCGCCATCGCTCGGAAGCATCCTGATTTCCATGCTGCAAAACATGGGGATTATGATGCCGCTTTGCGATTGGTTGACGACTTGGTTAAGGATGACAAGGTGTACTATATAGCCAAGCTCTATCCCAATGCCCATATTGCCTATAATCACAAGATGCAAGGTGGCAGTATCAACATGATACCGGCTGCATACGCTGCAAAATTCTCTGCAATGGGAATGGATGTAGAGCATAATATCATCGCAGTCACAGATGTTTCGCACACTAACGCCTCCGACATATCAAGAATTAGTAAACGTGTACGTTTTGAAGGTGATGTCAAGAAAGGAATGGACTATATCCTCTTAGATGACTTTATCACATCAGGTGCCGAACTTCGGGATATGAGGGACTATATACAAAGCAAGGGCGGTAATGTGGTGATGATGACTACATTCGGACATGGCAGTTTCGGCAAACTCAGAGATATAAGAATAAGCAACGACCTTATCGAAAGATTAAAGGCATCGGGTATCACAGACCAAGATTTAAGAAAATATGGAATTGCATCAGAAATCGGGTGTCTCACCATCGGAGAAGCTGCAAAACTCTCCAGAATGGTTAACGCCAAAGCAAAGACAACTCTTGCACAACTCTGCGCAAGAGTTCAACGAACACACCAAGAACAGCCCCATCTGCCAGCAATGGAAGCAGAAGTTCCAAGTAATGGGGTTCAAGGTGAGCAAACTAAAGAGATAACAGAAGAAAGTAAAACAATCAAATTCAAATTATGAAGAAGTATGTATTCATGTTTCTGCTCAGCCTGACATCTATGGTGTCTATGGCGAGAGACAGTATTGTAACTGCACGGCAACGATGCCAAATTGAAGCAAGGGACAAATCCGAGTTCCTTGCTCCCATAACTCCGTCTTACCTTGACGGTGTAACATCTACTATTGGTTGGGATAACAACTGGTTCATAGAAGCCAAAGGTGGAGCATCCGCTTTCATTGGCACTCCAATAGGGTGTGGAGACCTTTTTGACCGAGTTATGCCAATGCTGCAAATAGGCGTAGGCAAATGGTTTACCCCTACCGTTGGTGGCAGAATTGGTTACCAAGGACTGAAATTCAAAAATGCCAATTTGCAGTCAATGAAGTATCAGTTTGTCCATGCCGACTTCATGTACAATCTCACCCACAACCTGCAATGCAATGAGTATGGTCTGTCGAAACTTGATGTAATCCCATATGTCGGTATCGGTATGATACGCAACTCATCAAACACTTCAGACTATTTCCTTACAGGCAATGTTCCGTCAGGCAATCATCCGTTTGCCTTCAGCTACGGCATAGAACTTCGTTACCTACTTGCCGACCGTCTTCATCTTGTCGGTGAAGTGAGTGGTATGACCACAATGAAAAGCTTTGATTGTGTCGGCACGTCAAGCCGATTTGGAGACCACATGCTCAGTGCTTCGGTCGGTCTGTCGTACACCATAGGCAAGAGAGGATGGAAGAAGGTCATTGATGCACGTCCATATATCAATCAGAACAGCTATCTTATGGAGATATTTGCGGAACAGTCCCAACAAGTCAATGACAACAAGAACGTGGAAGCTGCGTCCACCGATAAAAACAACTATAGCGGCCTTAATTCCCTCCGTTATAGAATGTCATTAGGCAATGAGAACGCAGAGAGTGCTTCGGATAGTCTTTCACAAGGCAATAAAGTAGCCATTGGTGTTCCCATTTACTTCTACTTCAAGTTGAATACAACCAAATTGGTGGACAAATCCCAATTGGTCAATCTCGACGAGATAGCCAAGATTGCGAAAGAGCAAAACTTAACCATTCACATATCTGGAGCTGCTGACAAAGCTACAGGCTCCAACAAGCGCAACCGCCACCTAAGTATCGAAAGAGCCAAGTATATTTGTAAACAACTGATGAAACGAGGAGTGGATAAAGATGCGATGAAAGCCACCAGTTTAGGAGGCATTAATCAGTTTTCACCAAAAGAAGCCAATCGCTTTGGCGTAATCTTGCTAACTCAATAATTTTTTAAAAGATACGAGTCATAATAAACATCTGACTCGTATCTTTCTACTCATATCACAAGCAATTCTTTCGGAATGATTGCTTTAATTTCATCAGTGTCTGTTGTGGATTCTCTGTTAATTTTAAGAGCCTTTTCTGCTAACTTACAAGCTTTAGAAGAGGTATAAGGGGCAACACTACAATATAGTTCATCTTCTTCATTCTCTAATTCTACACGTTTATTTATAATTTCCTCGTCAGACAGTTTGTTCGCCCTAATGTCATACATCAAGGATTCGTATTTATTTCTTAGATTATGAATTTGGGCTGCATATTTTCTGTTATCAGATGCTTTGGATTCAAGCCATCCATCTCCATACCTAAGGTTGAAATATGCCAAGAATAATGCTAACATAGCTGTAATGTATGTTGCGACATCTATTGTATTATTACACACCACTAATGGAGGAAACGGACATATTGTGGACAATGCTCCGCCTGTAGTCAAGACGGTAAACCAACATATGTGCTTTTTCACGCATTTTGACCTATTGGTATATAAGTCTGCTTGTTTTTCTTGTATTTTATGTGTCCATACAACTTTAGTATACCTCACTTCAATACATTTGTATAGAATCTTTGTAGCTTCATTCATTGCCTTAAAAATCTTCTTCTTAATAAATCTTTGTTCTTGTCATTAGACAGATAATTCCTTAATTTTTGTTTTGCAATGCCATTACCTGTCTTTTTGCGGAATAGCTTGCGGATATTATCCACATCTTCATGCTCAATATAAAAATCTATCAAAGCATCGTCTCCATGTAATTCGGCTTTCCATGGGGCTTTACCGTATCGCTCATAATAAGCCACCCAATATAGATGTTCAACAAGATGTTTGAAGAATACAGGCAACTCAAAGCCATTAGGATAATATTCACGAAAGCGTTCGGGCAATCCTAAACACAACCTATTGTCATTATAAACATGCAAATCTTGCTTTGGCATTCCTTTGCGCTTTGCTATTCGTTGAATTTTCCCATCTGTATTATATGCATACGGATATTCATTCCTGTCATACATTCTCCAAAGTCTGACTTCAATCTCGAAATTTGCTTTTATTGTTACTCCGTTAAAAGTGTGATTTATAGAAAAGATTCCAGATATTATATGTTTTTCCGCATCATATGTCATTTGAGGATATGCCCCAGACAACCATTTTATCTCATCTTCTGTAAGTTGAACCATGGGCGTGCAGGAGTTGAAGAAATACTTTCAGAGTTATTCCTTTTATTTTCAGTGGCTTTCGGGAACTTGGAGCCGAATATTTTTCTCCACTCTTCGGAAGCTTCTATATATTTCCCATCATCGTCAAATTGCATGGCTTTTTGTGCGCGGTTGTATGCGGTTTCAATGAAGCTTTTTATTTCTTCGCCACATTTAGAGCGCATAAAATCGAAGAAATCGAAAACTACTTTTGCATAAGTCTCAACACCCTTTCCTTGTGGATAGTTTTCTTCAAGGAAGTCTATAATATCATCTAAGCGTTTAAATGACTTATAAGTCATAGATGTGGTTGTGTGAGCCCATGTTTTCAGCATCTTTGCCAAATCTTTTGTCAATCCATTGGTATTTGTGTTAGATTTCTGGAATTTGTCTAACTCTGCTCGTGGATCAAAAATTTCCCAAGAACCTCCATTCTCGCTATTTGGAATTTTGAATGTCTTGTCGTCCAATTCCAACGCAGGAAGAAGTTCTACATTATGGTGGTTTTCATCAAATACAACCAACACCACTTTACCCCATGCTTTTATCGTGTCAGTCGTTGTGTATTTTTCTTTAAGAGCATTCCGTACTTCCTGCAACAATGCAGCCTGACCGTTACTTTCATATTGGTCATACTTGTCAAATGTCTCCTGTGAAATTTTGAATAAGACATCAACGTCTTGGTCTGAAGTTAATGGCCGGACATTGGTTTTCGTCTTGTACGATCCGAACAGAAATTTCTTACCGTCATCATAATTCCCTGAGTAGAAATGACTATATAATTTTTTGCATACGCCAACATACTTCGTTCTTGCGTCTTCGTTTTGAACACTCGTTAATGTTATGGCCTGAATAAAATCTTTAAAGTTTTCTTCCATATAGTTAGCAGCCTCCTACTGCATATTAGTTTTTGTGCAATATTGCACTTTATATACAAGCATATTTCATGCCAAAGAATAAACTTTGCTACAAAAATACAAATATTGCCAGAATTAGCACTGTTTTTAGAAAGAAAATTATTAAATTTGCGCCAAACGCAATAAATAAAGCATCCTACATGAAAGATTTAAATAGAATAAAGGTCGTTCTTGTTGAAAAGAAAAAGACAAACAAATGGCTTGCAGAGCAACTTGGCAAAGACCCTGCGACTATTTCAAAATGGTGTACAAACACATCACAGCCCGACCTTGCCACGTTGTCAAAGGTGGCAGCGTTGTTGGACGTGGACATGAAAGATCTGCTTAATTCCACAAAGGAAGAGGGTGTGATTATCTACAGGAAATAAAAAGCGAAGTTAACAGTATCATTTCATTCAAAAGGACATAACGGCCAATTTGGACTAACATGGATGAGATGACATGTGAGGAACTTCGACCTAAACATTTAATTTTGCATACAATATGGCAACTACAGATAACAATATAGATATTTCTCAGAACAACGAGATTGTTTTGGGTGAAAACGAGATGGTGTGCTCACTCACCAACCGTGTGGTGAAAGCCACCGACAAGGAGATGACATTGCAGTCAATGATTGCGATGATGACCGAGGAGTATGGCTTCGCCACAGAGGATATGGAGCGTGACTACAAGGTGAAGTATGAGGACATGGAGACTGGCAAGAACAAGACACAGAAGGTAGACCTTGCCATCTTCAATGCCGGGCATGCCCATGATGTGGACGAACTGATAAGGTTTATCATTGTTGCCAAGGATGCCAAGGTGAAGCCTACCGACAAGAAAGCAGGAGTGGAGGCTACGACAGAGAACATACTGTGTACCACCGACTGCGAGTTTGCCTGTTGGACTAATGGCGAGGACTTGCAGTATGTACACGCCCTTGAAGACGATTTCGGGCAGGTGACGTGCGAGGCCATTTCTGATTTCCCTGCCGAGGGACAGACGCTCGAAGACCTTGAAGCCGAGGGTGAGCGTGCCGTGCCGCGCAAACCAGCCAACGAGTCGCTTGTAAAGACCTTCAAGCGTTGTCATGATTATATCTATGGCAATGAGGGCATGAAGAAGACAGCCTTTTGGGAACTTCTTAACCTCATTTTCTGCAAGCTCTACGATGAGAAGCGACGCTTCTCCGATGCAAGGGAAGGTATCAGCTATCGCCGCCGTTTCTGGGTGGGTGTGAAAGAGCAGAACACTCCCGAGGGACAGCATGCTGTGGCTGAACGCATAAAGGGTATTTTCGAGGACTTGAAGGAGAGCAACATATTCAAGGATGTGTTTGAGGGCAATGAGCAGATTACACTCTCCGACCGTGGACTTGCTTTCGTGGCAAGCGAACTGGCAAAATATTCTTTCCTCGATGCCACGGTGGATGTTAAGGGCACAGCCTATGAGACCATCGTGAGCAATACTTTGAAGCAGGAGGCAGGACAGTTCTTTACGCCCCGCAACATCATCAAGTGCATGGTTGAGATGCTTGATCCCGACCAGAACTGTCGTGTACTCGACCCGGCCTGTGGTTCGGGTGGTTTCCTCGTTATGGTGCTCGACCATGTGCGCCACAAGATAGCCAAGAATTTCTATCCGGAACTTGACGACCTGCATCTCGATACCAAGCTCAACTCAGCAGAGGTGGACGATGCCGTGCGTGAGTATGCCGAGAAGATGATTTTCGGTTTCGACTTCGACCCTGACCTAAAGAAGGCGGCACGCATGAACATGGTGATGGCTGGCGACGGCCACTCCAATATCTACAACATCAACTCGCTCGAATATCCCCGTGGCAGCAAGCCAGATGTGCCGCGCATTGCCGAGGCTGTGAACCGAAGCATTGAGCATAGTGCCGACCATGACTTTCATTTCGGCACTTCCGATGACAACGCACATGGCAAGTTCGATATGGTGTTCACCAATCCTCCTTTCGGCACGAAGGTGGAGGTGGACCAAGAGATTGCCGCACATTACGAGCTGAACAGTAAGGCTCCCGAAGTGCTCTTCATCGAGGCTTGCTACAATTTCTTGAAACCCGGTGGCAAGATGGCTATTGTGTTGCCCGACGGTATTCTCGGCAACCCGAATACCGAGAGCGTGCGCCTGTGGATTCTCCAGCACTTCAAGCTCCTTGCCAGCGTAGACCTGCCGGTAGAGACATTCCTGCCACAAGTGGGCGTACAGGCTTCGCTACTCTTTCTCCAAAAGAAAACCGACGACGAGATGCTTGTGCCTATTGAAGATGAGGACTACGATGTGTTTATGGCTATCGTGGAGCAAGTGGGCAAGGACCGTCGTGGCGTACCCGTTTACGAAAAGGACGATGACGGAGCGGAGATCCTGTTTGAGCATTACAAGAAATGGCTCACCTACGCAGATAACGGACGTGAGATTGTAAAACAACGCAAGGAACGCATCAAGCATTTGGCGGATGATCTGCCGAAGGTGGCGAAGGCGTATAAGGAGTTTAAGGAGGAGCACAGATGAAAATCTCAACAGTAAAATTCAAAGAGGTTAAAAGTGCAGGAATACGACTTGATGCGCCTGTACATTTAAGTGATGGAATTTTGGCAAAACGCCTTATAAGGAATAGTCCATATCATCTATTAAAAATAGGTGATGTGGCTGAACGTGTATGGCATGCTGGTAGATGGCGCCGTGTATATGTCACTAATCCAGAACATGGAATCACACTATTAGGCAGTTCAGCTATATTGAAGTCTGATTTATCCAATGAAAAAATGATTTCTCTGAAATATACAGATGACATAGAGGATAAAAAACTGCAAAAGGGTTGGACTCTAATATCTTGTTCTGGTACAATCGGTAACTGCGCGTTCGCGAACGCGCAACATGCTGAGAAGCTTGCTTCTCAGGATGTTATTCGGCTTAAGCCGAATAACATCCTGAGAGAAGGCTTGGTATATGCATACCTCGCCTCCAAGTATGGATATAGTATGTTGACACAAGGTACTTTTGGCTCTGTAATACAACATATAGAGCCACAGAATGTGGAGGCGATTCCTATCCCCGAATTTCCCGACACCTTCCAGCAAGAGGTAGACAACTTGATACAGGAGTCTGCAAGACTGAGGGAAGAGGCGGCGGATATGCTCTCTGAAGCAGAAAGGTTGTTGAAGAAAGAAGCAGGTCTCCGAGATTTGGTGCCCGAAGACTACGATTATTATGGTCCAAGAAATGCAGAACGCAAAGTATCTTGTTTTACTGTAAGGCGCAAAGACATTAACACTACAACCATCAATGCATTCAATTGGTCTGAAAGAATACGCAAAACAAAGGAATCAATTACTTGCACAACAAAGCCACTTAGAGAAGTATTGCTTGGAGGAGAAGCATTTTCCTCAACTTCTGTACCAAGTATAGAAGTTAAGCCAGAACATGGCGTTATGTTTATAAATCAAAAAGATATTTTTGATAATATAATAAAAGGAAAATGGGTATCTAAAAGAAATGTCTCATTAGACAGGTTAGTTGAATATGGAGAAGTGATAGTTGCTTGTGATGGTACCTTAGGCGAAAATGAATTGTTCTGTAGGGCGTTGTTTGCAAATGAGGACCTAAGTGGAGCATTGATTTCTACCCATTTTATAAGGATGAAATCAGATGGTGTGCCTTCTGGGTATCTCTATACTTGGTTAAATAGTGATTATGGCTTTCGATTCATAAGAAATTGTCAAGCTGGAACAAAATTGTGTCATCCCATTCCAAAAATGTTCCTTGAAATTCCTGTTCCAATTATTTCTGAAGAATCGATGAATAAGATAGATACAAAGGTAAAAAATGCTCATACCAAACGGTATGAAGCCAATAATTGTGAGCGCAAAGCCAACCACATGGTTGAGCAAGAAATCGAGAAGTGGGACAAGCATTAAACGACAGGCTTATGACCGAAGATACTTTTAAGGACCTCTGTCTTTGTGGCGAGACCACAAAAGTGCAGTTCAAGGAAACGTTCACCTCGCAAAAGGAGATAGCAAAGGAGATGATAGCCTTTGCCAACACCAAAGGCGGAGTGATATTGTTTGGTGTGGAAGACAAAAGCGGAAAGCTTGTGGGGTTGTCGTATGACGAGATACAGACAATTAGCCGTGAGCTCGGCAATGCCGCCAACGAGCAGGTGCGCCCTACCATATATATAGAAACAGATGTGGTACGTGTGGAAGGCAAGCATTTCCTCGTGTGTACAGTAGAGGAAGGCAAGAACAAACCCTACAAGAACCTCAACGGTGAGATATGGGTGAAGCAAGGAGCCGACAAGCGTCGCATCACGGAAAACTCAGAGATACTTGCTCTGTTTCAAGACTCAGGCAGCTATCAGCCAGATGCAGCAGGTGTTAACGGAACTGTGTTTGACGACCTTGACCGCTATGCCATTGACGACTATCTTCAAAAAGTTTATGCCACGACATTGGACGGTTTTGGAAGCAAAGTAGAGCAGGTGTTGAAGAACATTCATGTGTTAAACCACAATGGAGTTCCTACTCTTGCTGGCTACCTGTTCTTTGGCAAACATCCAGAAAACAACTGTCCAACCTGCATGGTAAAAGCCGTATCGTTTTTCGGCAATGAACTTGCTGGAACGCAATTCCGAGATACGAAAGAAATAAAGGGCAATATGCCCCAGATATACGACAAGAGCATGACGTTCTTAAAGGCCAATCTGCATAATATACAAGAGAAGGGGGCATCGTTCAACACGTTGGGCAAACTGGAGATAGCAGAAGAGGTTTTGGAGGAAGTTGTCCAAAATGCTCTGGTACATAGAGACCTGCTTCGCTCAGCCCCCATCCGTATCTTTGTTTTTGACAACAGAGTGGAAGTGATTAGTCCTGGAGCCTTGGCTGGAGGCCTTACAGAATACGACATACGCAATGGAAAAACCTTCCAACGCAATCCGTATATGGCAACCTTTGCCACCAATGCCTTGCATTACAGAGGCATCGGTTCGGGTATTGTCCGTATACTCTCTGAATATCCCGACATTCAGTTGGATAATGACGTAGATGGCAAGGAGTTCAAAGTGACTATTCCGCGTACTACCCAAAAGGGCAAAACCACTATCCAAAAGAGTGACTTCACTATCCAAAAAGACAAAACCACTATCCAAAAGAGTGATTTCACTATCCAAAAGAGTGATTCTACTATCCAAAAGGATCTGGATCCTTCACAAGAAAAGGTGCTTAGATTCTTCAAAGAAAATCCTAAAGCCACAATTGACGAAACAGTTGAAGCAATTGGAGAACTTTCTTTAGGTGGTGTAAAATTCGTCATCGGCAAGTTGCAGCAAAAGGGGTTGCTCAAACGTGTTGGCGGAAGAAAGCACGGAGAGTGGCAAGTGTTGATAAATATATAGAACCGAAAAAACAAAAGAATAAGAGTATGTCACAGTCAAGGAAAGAAACAATAGAATGTCCTCATTGCCATAAGGAAGGCGAATTTGAACTTTGGACATCGGTGAATGTGGACTTGGACCCGGAACTCAGGGAAAAGATTTTCTCTGACGAGTTGTTCTTGTACCATTGCCCTCACTGTGGTGAGGTGACTGGCATACCGGCAGGTACGCTCTATCATGACATGAGCCACAAGTTTATGCTCTTCTTCGACTTCTACAAGCCCGATGATTACGACTATGAGCCAATGGAGTTGCCTGACACATTGGGATTGGACAAGGACTACACATTCCGTGCTGTCTTTGACCTGCAACGTTTCAAGGAGAAGATTGTCATATTGGAGCATGGCCTTGATGACGTGGCCATCGAGCACCAAAAGTATATGATAAGTCACATCATCATGCCTGAGATTGCAGAAAAGGGCTACGAGCTTTTCTTTGCAAAACAGGAAGAACCAGATGAGGAGTTTCCGCATGGCAAGATTTTCTTTTTCTACAATGATGAGGAGAAACAGCAAACCATGGAAGTGCGTTTTGCCATGGACAACTACTATGAGCACAAACTTGCCTGTGAACTTGACCCACGCATGAAAGTTGAAGGCTGCATGTGTGTGGACGAGGAATGGATGGCAAAACAAATGAAGGAGGAATAGACATGGCCAGAAATCTATACGACTACGACAACAACGGTCTTGCCCGCGCATACGAAGACTGCAAGTGGGCTCTTTTTGACAGAGACGGCAATCAGGTGGGTGAATGGTACTCATATATAGAAGAATGGGGTGAAGGCTTTTACAAGATAGAACAAGGCGCGAAGAAAAATATCATGCGTCCTGACGGTTCGGTCGTGCTGAAGGCATGGCACAATGATGTGTTCAAGGTGAAGCACGGTTTCTTCCTGTTCAGCAACACCATCCGCAAATCGAAGAACAATCCCAAGACTCGCTATGTCCATGGACTGGCTCATGTAAATGGAGATGTTATATTCCCCATGATTTTCGATCGTGCCGATTGGCTTGAAAATGGCGATGGAATCTATGCAGAAATAGACAGCAAACCCTATATACTGACGCTCGACGGAAGTGTGTACGACCCTGCACGCGAGCATCTTCCGCAAAAGATAAATGTAGACTACAAGACGCTGTTTGAGAAATTTGCCAACTGGACATTGCCTGGGTTGCAGTTCTTTTACAGAGATACCGATGCTCCTGTCGTAATAGACACAACGTATCATGTAGGTGATGTGCTTCGCGCTGGTTTCTTTGTGGATGTCACTACGAAGTTGTACAGACCTGCCCATAAGACCCGTTTTCTCATTGCCAGCGCCCATGCCGCCATGCTGTGCGAGGTTGGCGAACTGTGTCAAGAAAATCCGGACGTAAAGAAATGGAACCTGTGTACGCTCCACTTCAATAGCTGTTTCAAGGTGATGGATGTGTACGAGAAAGACGGAGTGACACAAGTATTTCTGCTCCATATCCCTGCCGCCGCAGCATTCTTCATCGGGCATGATGAGACAGCCATGAATTTTGTTAACGAGGCAACAGGTAAGGAGCTATCGCTCATAGACATGGCACGAAAGAGTCTTGATGACAAAATGCAAATGGAGGTCCATCCGCGCTCTCTTGACAAGGAGCTCTGCGAACGGATGTATCGTCCTGTTGGTCTGGATGACGAGTTTTATCCATTGCCTCTTAATGCAGCTGATGAACCAACAGAAGGCTCTACGGCTACGTTAAGCAAGATGATTCACAAGTTGGCTGATGATGCCGACATACAGGATTTCATCAATGTGGAAGACAATTTCCCATATCACGGCGTTGAGGGGTCTGTTTGCGAAGGCTGCATCTATGCAGGTGGCATACAAGGACACGGCGAAGGTTGTGGCAGACTCTTTATAAAGAGTTTCCGTGAGCGTTATCTTAAAGGTTGGTGCGAATACCATAAGACAGAACTGGGCAAGCCTTCTCATTTTGAGGAGATGGACAAATATGACAAGCAAAAAGCTAAGGAAAAGGAAGAAAAGTCATCGGATGTATATGCTTTAAGAACAATAAAAACATTCACAGACCAATACCTGGGTGGAGACATTAGGAAACTACGTGACTACGACCTTTCTAAGGTAAAAGAAGATGAGACTTACGGTGATGTTGATGCTGCAAAATCAGCGATTGCAAAGTCTGTATTGGCATTGGTCTTTGCAGGCTCATGGCCAGGATTGTCTGTGGAATCTATAGAGCAATACGAATATTGCAGCTCAATGATGATTCATTCGCAAAACTTGTTTGGCAGCAACATCTTAGACCAATACTTTAAGGGTATGGAGAAATTCTGTCCGAGCAAGGAGCAGTTCGACCGCGCACTCCATGTGGCACACCTACTAAACTCTATAGGAAACATGTGGGTGTTGCCTAATAAACGAAACGACAAGGAGTCTTTAGCTGGTTACAAAGATGCCTACAAGTTCAGAGGTTACATGGACAAATATCTGCAAGCCATGTATGCCGTGTTTATGGACAGTAAGAAGCAAGACATGCACCTTAAAGGCATATTCTATAAGAACCGCAAAGTGATGACAAACTATCAAGGCACTGCCGGCTGGACAAATTTCGTCAATAACATGCTTCTTAAAGGATTTGTGGATGATGAATGCAAGCCTAAAGATTGCTTCGACTTTGTTTGGAGCTATATGAAAGACCTTGACCGTGACAGCTACTTTAGGGCTGTTGACAGGTTCTGTACTTTCTGTGAGAAGGTTATTCCTCAAAGAGCAGATCGCATGATTGAAAAACTTGAAACGATTTTGAATAATAAATAAACGAAATAAATATGGCACAACTGAGAAAACCCATACATGATGATGGTCCTGTAAATGCTGGTGAAAAGCGTTTGCTTGGCTTTCTTTGTGTGAAGTTGCCAGACAACTACATAGTCATCCCTAACCTCAACATATCCATAACCGGACCAAACCGAGTGATGAAATATTGGGAGTATGACTGTATCGTGGTGGCTCCACATGCTGTTTACCACATTGAGAACAAGGACTGGGGAGGCAATCTTGAAGGAGATGACTGGGCTTGGTTCAGAAGCGGACAGGAAGTTGCCAATCCGCACAAGACAGCAGGCTTGAAAAGCCGTATTCTTGCAAGCAAGATAAAGAACCAACATCCCGACTGGCATTTCGGACAGATACTGACAGCCGTAACGCTGAGCAATCCACAACAGTCAAAGTTTGGACTCGACCCAACATGCGACTGCTATAGACAAACTTTCACGCTGGGTGACGACCTTATCAACTTTTTGACCAACCCGGAACTTGTTGGACGCAATCGAGGAGCTATCGTTGACTTGCAGAACAAATTGACAGACTTGCTGACTGGACAGTCTGTGGAGCATCGCAAATATGAGCGCAAGGAGATTTTCAATTACCAGATAGAAGAGACGCTTCAGGAGACGGAAACATTTACCGAATATCTCTGCGTGCCAAAACTTATTGCGACCGCACGCTATAAAATACGGGAATATCCACTCGATGTGGCTGGTAAAAGTCCGAAGGAGTTGGAAAAACTGACACTTAAAGTTCAGAACGCAAGTTTTGCACAGGACAAGATAGGCGTGTCTCCTTATATCGTTAAGACGGAATGTCGCATGAACGAGGAGCAGACCTACTACTATGAAATCAGCCGCTATCAGGACGAGAGCTCGCTACGTAGCAAACTCCGCCAGAAGACATTCAAGCAGACAGACAAGATAAGCATCATCCTTGATGTGGCCCATGCGCTGAAAGCAGCCCACCAAGAACAGGTGTTTCATCGTGATGTGTGCCCAGAAAACATCTATGTTTATGAAGGCGGTAAGGCGGCACTTGCCAACTTTGGAATGGCATGGTTTGTGGAACACTCAGACTTGAGCTTTACCGTTAAGAATGATGCGAACCTGAAATCGCCATATTCTGCACCAGAATTTATGGAGAATGATGTTTATCCATGCAGTGATCTGTTCTCATTGGGTGTTATCTTCTATGAACTTATGGTCGGCAAAGTTCCATTTGACAGTTGTCTCACCTTCACAACGGCACTTGGTGGCCGTCTGACAGACGATCTTTTGCCAAGCCATGTGTCAAAAGACCTTCCCGAATGGATGGACGAAGTGGTGAAACATACCATTGTGGAGAATCCTGATGAGCGGTGGCAAGATGCTGATGAATTTATCAACTTTATCAACAGCTCAATAGAAGACCAAAAGACAGCCCGTCAAACGGGCAAAACAGCTACCGGAGGAAATGCTGGCCAGGAAAAGACTTGGTATCTGAAGGATATGAAGCCTGGGGTAAAGGTCACTCCATCAATGACACTTCACGAAATACTTGGAAGAGGTGGGTTTGGACGAGTGTTCAAAGTATGGCATGATATGCAAAAACAGTATCTCGCGATAAAGATATTCGAACGCGATGCATCGGTGGATAATGCCATCAATGAATTCGAGGCATTAAAGTCTCTTGACCACCCTAACATAGTGAAATTCAAATTTAATGACAGAACTCAGCAAGGATTGTTCTACACTCTGATGGAGTTGCTTGAAGGCGAGAACCTTCAGAACTACACCAGAGGCGACTTGCGTCTGCCTATTGACGAAATATACAAAATGTCCACACAGATACTTAGTGCCTTGGTGTATATGCAGGAACAGGATCCACCCGTGTTTCATAGAGACATCAAGCCAAGCAATATCATGTGGCACAAGCGTCAGATATATAAGCTGATAGACTTCAATATCTCCACCACTACAGACGACAAGTCCTTTGGTGGCACATTCCCATATATGGCTCCCGACCTTATTGTAAACGGCAACAAAATAGACTGGGACAAGTCGGCAGACACCTTTGCCTTGGGCATTACCATATATGAACTGTTGGCCCATGCCTATCCGTGGCCGGGCAGCACGATGCGTCCAAACATGCACATGTTGCCTACAGACATACGCAAATATAATGACAAGTTGACGGATGAAATTGCAGAATTCGTGATGAAGGCGATCATTACAGACCGAACAAAACGATTCACCTCAGCCAAAGAGATGCTTGAAGCCCTGCAAAAGATTGGTGTTGACGGAATACTGAAAGACACAAGAACTGTAAGCTACTATGCAGGGAATCAAAATAAGAAGGAAAATCTTGACCCCGTAGATTACATCAACTCGTTATACAGCCAAAGCCGACATGGTAATGGCGGTACACGAGCAGGAGCAAAATGCCATACTTTCGACGAACTCACCTATACCGAGACGAAACTTGACAAGCAACTTATTCAAGATATCAAAGACTTGAAGTATAAGTTGATTATCATAACGGGTAACGCTGGAGACGGCAAGACAGCGTTCATTCATAGGATTGAGAGCCAAGGTACTGACAAGATTCCATATCAGTCGAATAATGGCTCACAGTTCTATATCAATGGAGTGCGATTTGAATCCAACTATGACGGCTCGCAAGACGAAGAAGAAAAAGCTAACGATGAAGTGTTGGCACAGTTCCTTTCGCCTTTCAATGCTATTAGCGACTACACAAAGGCCACAGAGGGACGTGTAATTGCCATCAATGAGGGACGGCTCGTAGATTTTCTGTCTACCAGACCAGAACTAAGAAAACTTCAGGACAATATAGAGGAGTACTTCTATAAAGAAGGTCATGCGGAACTGCTGCCAGGCTTGATGGTCATCAACTTGAACTTGCGCTCAGTTACAGCAAGAGACGGTGACACACCAAGTCTGTTGGCCCAGCAGGTAAAAAAACTCACCCGTCCCGAGCTATGGTCAAAATGTGAAGGATGTCCGATCGCCGACCGATGCTACATTAAATACAATGTGGACACATTCCAGGACAGCAGCGCAGGAGAGGAGGTGATAAGCCGCCTTGAATGGCTCGTTAGAACCATTGTGTACAAGCGTGAACTCCACATAACCATGCGCGACCTCCGTTCTATGATAGCATGGATGCTGACACGCGACTACTCTTGTGATGAAGTGAAGCAACTTGTTGAATATGTCCAGACAGAGCGCATTCCGGAATATTACTGGCAATACTATTATTTCAATGTGACTGCGCCAGTTGCATGGCCAGCGGCTGACTTTATACTTCCTTCACTCAATTCAAGCGACCGTCTTGTGAAGTTGCTTCGTGAGACAGATGTTGCAGGAGTTGCACTCCCTGCATTTGACAGAGACCTGTATTATAGCAGCAAGCGTCCTGACAACTATTTGATATTCAGCGACAGAAAACGTAGCCTACTCAATGAGTTCAATGAAAACAACATTATTCTTCCAGCATACGAAATAAAGTCTGATTTGATACGGATGCAAGTAACTGGCCGCCACAAAACCTTTGTGCGTCACCAGTACTTCGAGGGAACGATTGACTATCGCCGTCGTTTACCGTATAGGTATGCAAGCAAGTTTGAGGAGCAGCTTCGTCTGGAAGACACCGATGCCTTGAACGAGACAAAGCAAGACTTGGCGAGGGCTATATCTGCAAGCGAGGGATGTGACAACGCGCAACTTACAGAAGGCTATCTGCTTTTGGCTAGCTCTAACGTGGCAGACCCCATATCCAAGAGTTACCGCCGTTTCCCACTGACAGAGTTTGAGCTGTTTGTCAACAAGACAGACCACTTGACAAAGTACATTGAATACGAAAGCGACAGTCTGACATTCCGCCACAAGACGGACAAGTTCATACAATTGACTGTCAGTCTCGACCTCTACGAGATGTTGCAATACATTCGTGCTGGTTTCAGTCCTTCGGTCAATGACCTTCGAGGCCGATTTATAGAACTACAGATTTTCAAGAACTTGTTGGAGGCAAAGACATATTCGGAGATTCTTGTCACGAAGAACAACCGGAAGTTCACTGTCATACAAATGGACAACAACAAGCATATTGTGATAGAACCCCTTAAAGCATAAGGAATACAACTATGATACTGAAATTAAAGAGAGGAACCGGTGTCAAGGCGTTCATGAACAAAGACATTCTGTATGTCAACTTCAAACAAATAAACCTTGACCGTGTGCTCACCAATTTGTTCGCAAAACTGTATGCTAACGGAGTTCCTGTAACTATGCTGTTCAGAAAGGAATACACGTTAGATATATTGAAGCAAAATATTGCCGTATTGGAGCAGCATGGCTGCATAAAAGGCGCAACTGACAACGAGGAAGGTGTAGACGACTGGCTTCGCAGCTCGCTGCTTGAAATTGTGAATCGTGGAAACATGATTAAGGAACATATAGCCACTATGAAACCTCTGCATATGCTAAGTTTCCGTGTACAGAACGCAAAATATTGCAGGGATTATTATGCTTCAGACCAACTGTACTTGATGCTCCACAGCAATCCTGAGGTAATGACCGGATTGGAGAAATATCTAAACAAGGGATGGGATAAAAAGTCGAAAAGCATTGTCACGGCAGAAAATCTTGATGTAGACACAATGGGCATTTTATATATGACGAGTCCGCTGAAGGAAAGACTTGGTGTCAACACATCGGTCGATGCTACGCCTTTGCCATTTCTGCGTGATCAGGCAGCCCTGTTCAACGACGACATACGCAGGTTGCTTTTGTATAAAGAGCGATTGCCCCGTACTGTCTTTATTGATTATTTGCGTATTCTGTGTGGATTACATCTTGCACTTTACACGATGAAGGTTATATATCTGCTTCCAAAGATGATAGCAGAAGGCACTCGTGAATTGAAGGATGACTGGTCAATGATTGTAGACATGACAGACAATCTGGACAGTATTGTCGCTCCTTATGCATGCAAGGATGTTGAGCGAATGGAAAACAGCTATGGACAGTACATCAGAAGCACATATATGATAGACCTTGTGCAAGACAGAAAACACTGCGGCATAGACGAAGCCTTGCGTTATCTGAAGGAAGAGAACAATGAATCTGGTGAATACTACGAAATGGTCCTTAACGCAATCTGCAACAATCTCCCACTGAAGGACGACAAGGAATTCGACCAAGAAGACATGGAAGAAATGTTGCAGTATTTCAACCAGAACGACTATTTCGGAAAGTTACTGCATGTGTTGGAAAAATCAAACCTTGGCAGCGGACAACGTAAGTATCTTATTGCTTTCCTTGACTCGGCTTCCATGAAAAACTCTCCGTCGATGCTGTTGGCTGACAGTCGTTCAAAACGGCATCCTCGCAGAGGTGTCATAGGCTCCAAGTTGCTGGAAACATTGGTTCAACTATTGGTGCTCCGCCAAAGAGAAGACGGACGCTATGAGACATGCTCGTTGTCTATCGACGAGTTGGCAAATGCTATAAGAAAGCGGTATGGACTCATCATTAATGGTATTGATGAAGAGCGTTTCGCTGATGCGGATGTGGAAATGAATGCGGCATTCCGCACAAATATGGAAGCATTCAAGAACAAGCTGCGCCAGATAGGGTTCTATACCGACATGAGTGATGCTTGCATTCTTCAAAAAATTCGTCCACGTTATAAATTGGAAGACTAAATGGCAAATATTAAAACATTATACTACGAACGCTTTATTCAGCATGTTGTTGAGTCATACTCGGCAAAGTTGAAAGCTGCAAAGCCTGGCCATTGTATGAAAATCACGGGCTTGGCATTAAAAGAACTGCGTGTACTGCTTCCACTGTTACGTCCACTAAACAATGAAATGGAAGTTTTCATCCTTTCTGAAACTGAAAAGGGAGATGACTTTATACACGCCACAAAACTTATTGAGTTGCGAAACAATCCCGACAAGTCGGTATTGATTCTTGTCCCATCAAACAGCCGTACATCGGCAGAAGATTCGTATGGAGACGCTACTTTTCAGAACCTCTCAGTTGCAGAATTGCAAGACTCTTTTATTGAAAGGCTGGTTCATGAGATACCAGATGAAAAAGAGTTTCTTTGGAAGCAGATGGCAGATCTTATAGACGAGACTAATCCGTCAAGAACAGCTGTCGTCAATTACCTGCTTTATCTTGAATTAAACCAGTTTGCAGACGAGGCATGGGGAAATGGGCTTTATGTGTTCGGAATGTTGCCTGACAGAGACCTTATAAAGAATGAAGGTTCTGTCAGACGAAGATTCATGATTAACAAAGAAAAGGTGTCACCTGTAATGTGTGATTTCTCGTTGACTGCGGCTGACAGAATAGACAATCTGCCGCTTGTACGAAATACTGTGCAGAAAGATTTGATGAAATATCTCACAACAACAGAGAATTTGGATGATGCTTTGTCACTATTTGAAAACATTCATGATTTCCACCCGGAATTCAACTATGCCGAACTTCCTTGGATTGACAAAGGAGAAGACAAACCAATAAAGCTTACCGTAGAGATAATTCCAGGAAGAGACCCAAAGAAAGAGTTGGTGCGTGATGCAGAAACAGGCGCACTGATTCTTGCCATTCCACAAGACAAAAAGGGCAAAATCTCGTTTAATATCACGACCGATCCTTCACCAAAAGATTATCCTGATATTGTTTCTTTCGAGATTGCCTTAGTAAACATCGAAGACTTTACTGAAGTAGGGGTAGTGAAGAAAGCAAAGGTAGGAACTAACAAGCGTGCTTCACGCAAACTCTCCCTAAACATTTCATACCGAATGTTTGAAGAGGGTGAGTACATGCTGCGTGTGCGTGCCCTTGACGAGAACGGCATTGTTCTTGATGCGCTTAAGGAATTTAAGGAAGAACGAGTACAGGCTGCATGGCTTGACGCAAAGGAACAAACCCCCAACCTCCAAATGGAACAATATCGTTTGGAACAACATGTAGCCTACTGCAATGAGTCGGAAAGTTTTACAATAACAGAAGGTGATATGGAAACTGACGGTGAAGTAGACAAACGTGGTAAGGTAAATAGCTATACTCAAGCAGTTATACACTACCGAAGCGCCCATCTCTCCCAGAAAGACTCTACGAGAGAAGATCTGGAGCTACCTAACGACGGTGCTAACAGAAGTGCATGGATTGAAGGAACACTGAACAGTACATATCAATTTGATTTCGGTGCTGCATACGCATATCAGATACAATTGCCTAAAAAACTGATTCAGTTGGAAACCACATTTTTGGAAAACGACTCAACTTTTGGTCATGCAGAGGCTCTGCTTAGTGGAAACCCTACAGACACAAAACTGTTGGACCCGACTGATACAGCACGAGAGTTTCCGCTTTTCGTGCCAGCCAATGATATAGCTATTCCTGACGAACTGTCTGCATTACGCCAGGAATTGTTTAGCGTCATACGTGAGTCGGCAGACAAGGAAATGGGGCTTACATGCACCACGGATTTTACAGTAAACATTGGACTTGTCAAGGCTTATTTGGATGAGTATGATTCGTGGTTGAGAGATCTCTGTGAAAAGGAATTGAGCGAAGAGAAGATCATTACACTCCAAAATCTCGACACGGTTCTTCTTGCTGTTGAGATGCCTGATGGCTCAAATGTCAATGTGAAGCTTATCACACCGCTCCATCCACTGCGTCTTGCATGGATGGTGAATCTATATGAGTTATACCAAGACTGGGAAGAGAAAACTCTGGAGACCCCTAAATACCGTAAGGCTTGGTACAGAAAGTTGGACAAACTGTTCATCGGACTCCTGCCAATGGAAATAGCACCCTTGGTACTGTGCGATAGCTCTTTAAAGGAGGCATACCAATATATAGGAGAAATCACATTTGGGTGGGGAGCCTTTGCACAACCTTCTTTTGGAAAAGAAGAGGCATTTGCGTCCAGTTATAGACAGTTGAAATCATATACAGCAATGTTGCTGAACATAGCAAGAGAGAAACGTATTGACAGTGATGTCAGCAAGGATTTGGTTATTCGCCACCTCTTCAACTATGGTCTTTCTCACCCATATACAGACAAACTGGTTATCAATCTGTTTAATGCAGGTGATGCTTCCGTATTTGCCCAGGCTCTTATAGAATTGGAGAAAATCGGGTTAGGACATGATTTGACATATGAAATCCGCTTGTTCTCCGACAACAATATGCTACAATCAGGCGAGGCTTTCAAAAACTTGCTTGACCCTGATGCTGCCAGTGTGCCTGAAGCAGAGGTGTTCTCGCAAGCTTCCAAAAACCGTCTGTTCCCAAAGCTCCGCTTCTCTTTAAACAAGATAAGCGACTTTATTGACGATCATGACAAATATCAGGCTCATTTGTCCTTCCTGGTTAATCCTTTTGCCGTCAACACAGAATTGGTACGGCCTGACGAGTTGAGCCGGTCTTTCTTCCTGAATGGCACTATCTGTAGGAATGTTGTCAATTGGGCAGAAGAAGGCAAGTCTTTTGTGTGGAACCGCTATTTTTCAAATAAGACTTTGCCAAATCCGGTCTCAGAATCAGCCAACATGGAAGTCAGCCTCTTCGCTAGATTACAAGATGCAACGAGCAAATTGCTTTCTTCAACTCATGAGGAATCGGTTCCTGCCACCACACTCCGCCTAAAAGAAAACGACATGATGCTTCTTTCCTTTGTGCATGACAGCAGTGATTGGGTTGTAACTTTCGACAAGAACATGGGGCCTGAGTTTTACGACCTCCCTTGTGTTGGAACAAACGATGTTCCTTATCTCCTCGACTATGTACCAGGCGAGGAAGCAACTGGTGTGTCATCATATCTCACAACCAAGCCAACAAGTGAAATTGGAGCATTGATGATTCCTCTCTTTAAGGAATATGGTATAAATCTGGAAAAATATGACAATTTCAGACAAATATTGGAAGACGTGCGTTCTGTTAGCAGTTCGCTAATCATGCAGGTAAATACCACTTCGCGCAAGGGATTCGAGATTATTGGAACTACTCTGTGCAAGCGTTTCTTGGAAAAGAAGGGTATAACCAAAGAGTCTTTCCTAATACCAATAGACCTTCATAAGGAGTTGTTTGCCGATTTGGACAATGAAAACAAGGAGAGGGCAGACAATCTTGTTGTCAAGATAGATTCGGCGAAAAAAGAAATTCTATTTACCGTAGTCGAGATAAAATGTCGCAACGCTCACTATGATGCAGAGGAGCTGCATAAAAAAATGGTTGACCAAATTGAGAACACCATTTTTGCGCTTCGGTCTCACTTCGAGATAGCAGTAGATGGCAATGACCGTCTTGACAGGGAATTGAAGGTGCTCGAGTTAAAATCGTTCTTGGAGTTCTATATTCGTCGTGCAATGCGATATGGACAGTTGGATCCACAATTCGCCCACAATTATTTAGTGTTCCTAAGCAAGTTGGCAGATGGATATACCATCCGCTTCAAACAGTTGGGAGTAGTGTTTGACTTTACTCAAATGGAGCGTCAGAAGAAGGCTTTTCATGGTGATGCTTTGATCTATACAATGGGTGAACCTGTCATAAGGGAAATTCTGAATACAGAAGGGACTCTTAACACACAGAAGCTTGAAGCAATGGATAAGGAATTCATTAATTACTTTGAGCCGACATACACCCCAGTCAATGTACAAGCAAAGAGCAATGTGTCTAAAGTTGAACTTGTTCAGACACCAGCAGATTCAGAACTGGAATCAGAATATGAAATTGTCATACCCAAAAAGAATGGAGCTAAGGCAGTTGCCAATACCCAACAAAATGTAAACGTGGCAGATACGCAGGAAAAAAACATTGTTGAACAGCCTTCGGTCTCGTTTACACCGTCAGACGAACCTGCAGACCCCAACTATCAAGAACCCAACTGTGATGTGGTTATCGGCAAAAACGGAGATAGTCCACAATATGGCATACTTGGAAAAATGACAAGTAACGGAAGAATCATAGGGTTGGACTTGAATGAATGCAACACAATAAGTCTTTTCGGTGTGCAAGGCGCAGGGAAAAGCTATACGATAGGGTCTATTACGGAGATGGTTCTTCGACAGTTCTCCAATGTAAACAAACTGCCGGCACCTATGGCAAGTGTAATCTTCCATTATAGCGACAGCATGGATTATGCACCAGAATTCACATCAATGGTATATCCAAATGATGAAGCCGGTCAATTGGCAAAACTTAAGGCTGAGTACGGCGCAGAACCAGGATGCATAAAGGATGTTGTATTGCTTGCGCCAGAGAGTCAGGTGGAAACAAGAAAGGCGGAGTATCCTGATATAGACATTCATCCGATAGGTTTTGACTCTTCTGAGTTGTCTGTCAAGGATTGGATGTTTTTACTCGGAGCAATGGGCAACGACTCTACTTATATCAAAGAGTTGAAGCAGATAATGAAGGCGTGTCGTTATGATATGAGTCTTGCTAACATCCGTAATGGCGTTGCGAACAGCGACCACATGAGTTCTTCACAGCGTTCTCTTGCTGAACAAAAGCTTGATTTCGCTGAGGAATACATCTGTGACGGTAACAAATTGCAACAGTATCTAAAGCCAGGAAGACTAATCATCGTAGACTTACGTGACGAGTTTATCGAAAAAGACGAAGCTCTTGGCTTGTTCGTAGTAATGCTCAACATTTTCTCTTCTGTAATGAAGGTTGACGGGCGTGCATTCAATAAATTCATTGTCTTTGATGAAGCGCATAAATACATGAACAACAAAGAACTTGTAGGCTCAATAACGACAGCAATACGTGAGATGCGGCACAAAGGTGTTTCAATAATGATTGCGAGCCAAGACCCAATGAGCCTTCCTACAGAGATAATAGAACTCAGTTCTATTGTTGTCATGCATAGATTCAGTTCTCCGGCATGGGTTAAACATGTTCAGAAGGCTATCACACCTCTTCAAACACTTACTGCTACAGAAATGGCGGCACTTGGTTCTGGAGAAGCGTACATTTGGGCAAATAAGGCATCTGACAAGTCAGTAACACAACGCCCGATAAAGATCAGTATACGTCCACGTGTAACAAAACACGGTGGTGATACTATTCAAGCCGTAAAGTAAATTATGAGAATTTTTGAATATACGAATAAAGGTTGTAGAGAAGAGAACCAGGACCATTTGGCCTATGGTTCTCTTCCTAATAACTCTGGCGTTTACATAGTGGCTGACGGTATGGGAGGATATGAGGAAGGTGCCGTAGCAGCTAATGTCGTCAGTAATGCTTTGTTGGATTATATTGAAATGAACTATACTTGCTTTGAGCCAGTACGATTGTTAAAGAAGGCCATTTCATTTGCCAACGATGCACTGATGTTGAAACGCATTGCACTAGGGGCTTCAAAAATGGGATGTGTCATTGCTGTTCTTCTCATTTCTGAAGGATTTGCATATATTGCATGGTTAGGTGACAGCCGTATATACATGTATAGAGATGGCGAAGAGGTGTACAGAACCGAAGACCATTCAGTAATTAACGAACTTGCTAAGTCAAGAATTCTTACTGCGCAGGATTACGAAAAATATGCTTCTATGGTTACAAAGTCAATAATGGGCGATACACCTATAGACGTAGCTCCAATACGCAAGGTGAAATTAGAGTCTGGAGATGTCTTTGTATTATGCACAGACGGATTTCATAAGGAGTTTGATATGAAGAGGGCTTTGAATTACAATAATAGCCAAAAGGAATACATTGATTCCATTGCCACTCACATATCAGATAATTTCTCTTTTATAAAGGTTGAAATATGATACTTAATAATACTATAATTGATGACGTTAAGAAGAAATCGGGCCTTATGTTTGATAAGGCTGGTGACTTTGGACTATTATCATCATACATATTTAAGGAGACAGGGCGATCTATCGGCGTAACTACCCTCAAACGTCTTTTCAACTATATAAATGATGAAAGAAAGACAAGTGAATATACGCTTAATACAATTGCATTGTACATAGGTTATGGCTCTTGGACTGATTATTCTGCTTCTAAAAATCTTGATAGTGAATGGGGCTATACGGATGAAACTTTATATATCAGTGCTTTGGATATTGGAACAAAAATTGTAATTAAATATTTGAATAGAGTTGTTACCTTTGAAGTGTGTGTAATAGAAGAAAGAAATGCTCTCAAAGTTATTTCATCTGTGAATAGTAGCTTGCGAGCCATGGACGTTCTTTTTGTTTATAGAATTAAAAAAGGATGTGTACTCGAAGCAGAAAAAGTACTCCGTGGCTTAGACATTGGCAATTATAGGACTAATGGGGAAATAAAAGCAATAGAAATTATAGACTGAAATAATTGAAAAACAGAAGCCGCTCTCCACAATGGACGAGCGGCTTGTTGTTGTCTATTTCTTAGTTTCATCTAACAGCTTGTCTATACTGAAAGTGAATGTGTAATCATTTTGGACGTTTTCAATCATAATTGGCATCATGATTGTCATTGTCTTACCTACATATGCTGGGGCTTCTGATAATTTGGTCGCATCATCTTTATAGATACATGGAATAAGGTAGTTTTCTCGCCAGCCTCCATATTGTCCTGACACATAATATACGTTTTCTGTCGGAAGGAGAATATCTGAAAGACTTGCTCCCTTGGGGACTGTTGATGCAGGTTGGCTATTGTTGCGTTCTGTGTACTTAACTCCAGAATGCATCACTCGCCCAGTCTTTCCATTGTAGTCAACATAACTAATGTCGTCCCAGTTAATTTTAAGAGTATGCCCAGACTTATTGGTCAAGTCAAAGTTAAATTGTTTTGAGCCTACATACCATACGATGCTAATGTAGTCATCTTCATAACGATACTTATTGGTCGTACCGTCTTGAAAATTAACTACCTTTGTTTCTCCAAACTGTTGCTTGGCATTAGCAGGACTTTCAACTGTTTTAAGCCCAACAGAATAACTTGCAATGCTACTTTTAAACGCACCGCAAGAAGAAAAAAGCAATGCACTAATGGCAATGCTAAACAATGCTTTAAGTTTCTTCATGACGTTATTTTTAATTGCGATAATCATTTGAATGCAAAGTTACAACAATATTACTTTGTTTGTATGTAAACTATATAACATGGACTAATATGGATGATTATACATGAGCATTTCCATTAAGATAATTACCCATATTACTCGTATTACCCATATTTACCGCCCACGTTTTCTCTTGTGCATCGCAGGACGCATCATTGCAGCCGATTGTGCAATGCAACGCCGCCACCAATGTTCATCTTCTTCATCCTTGTCACGTCCCCAGCCAATGCCAGGTGAGCTGCTTCCGCCACATGATTGGGCATAAGTTGTGGCCTCACTGACAAAACCGAGAACCAATAACACGGCACAATTGATTACGTTATCGGCGTTTGTTGTAAGGTCGTTATACCCCGTATCTTCAAGGATTTCTTGTTGGCGGTCGGACAATAATGGAATAAGCGGCTCAAAGGCATTTGCAAGCATCTTGTTGTATGTCCACAGGATGTTTCTCTGAGCTATTGCAGCCTTCAAATCATTGTCTTCCCCAAGGGTTTTAAGCATATCATGATGCTCCTGTCTCATTTCTGCAAGCCGAGCTTTCGCTTCATTGATAGTGTCATTGGCATCGTCAAGCATCTTGTAACGTATAGCCAATTTCTCGTCTATACCTTCCATCTCCTTGCGTAACAGAGCCAATTTGTCCGCCAATTCGTCATTGTCAGAACCAGACTGGCCAAGCTGTTGGGCTATCTGGTCTATCTGCGTCTGTATGTCATCTTTTCGAGCTTGCAGATTGGCTATCATGGTAGATATACCTTTCAGCTTGATTTCCGCACGGTGGATTTGCTTCAGCAAGTCTTCTCTTGTAGACTGGAGATTGCACACTTCTGATACAAGTTCACGTTTGTATTCCTCCGTAGAACGATGTCTTGCCTTGGTCTCTTCCATATTACTGCCACGCTCCAGTCCCCACTTCTTGCTTACTGCCTCCTGCAATTCACTGTGAAGTTTGGTCATGTTTGACGACTCAGCCTCCCTGCCATCACCAAATACGCTTTTCCATGAGATGCGATTTTTTATTGGGTCAACAGGAACCAACGTGCAATGGCAATGAGGATTTTTCTCGTCGAGATGAACATAGAAGCTGATGATGTTGTCCTCGCCAAATCGCTTTGCCATGAATGAGTATACATCCTTTGCCCATTCTTCTATGTCTTTGCAGCGAACTATTGAAGAGTTATCAGCACCCTTTGTCAAGTCTACTGCTTGGCTACCAAAAGCCAGTTCGTGCATCCGCTCACGATTGCCTCCAAAGATAAACTGGGCTACTGTCCGTCTTTTCATCACGGCGTTGGGACGTGTGTTAGGGTCTTTGATGCCTCTTGCAGCCAAGTTCTCCGCCATCTTTTCCGCTATTGTCTTTGAGGTGTCTATCGGTTGAATAATACCACCCTTTACGACTTCAAAGTTGAGTTTCGCACGTGTCGGGTCATAGTTGGAAAGGCTGTCTTTGGCTTTCTTCTCCCAGTGCTGTTTTGTCCAGTTTCGTTGTTGTTCGTCACTCTCCTGCGCACTCACGCCGCTGGTCGTAGAGCGCATATCCATGACCTGTTTTTTTCCTGCCATATTCTTTGTTATTAAGTTACAAGTACCATTATTCTGCCAGAGCTTGCTCCCCGAAGGAACTCCTTTTGGAGTGGCAGCCTAATACGGTTTTTCAAAACCAGTAATTAGGCTTACCGATTTGGAAAATCGTTGCTTAACGAGCCGTTGGCGCAAGCCGTTTATGAATTGCAGCAAGCAAGCTCGCGGAGATTTTGAAGGATGCATCAGTGTGTTGCATCGCAATCGTTTTGAGATGAAATGATAGAGAAAGTGAAGTCATAAGACGAGTTGTTTGTAAGACTTCTTGCCGATAAAAAAGGCATATACATTTCCCTGCCGTTTAGAAGTGATGACCGACAAAGCCGTAAGTTCTTCGATGAATGATTGAACGGTATGACGCTCCCAATTCCAATCTTCCGCAAGGCGTTTGTAAGAAGCGGAATAAGGTGCCGAGTTTACGACAACACCATCAGCATCTCTAACGGCAACACCTTTTTGTATATGTTCCATCATCCAGACGAAGGCATCATATCGTGTAAGACGATGATTGCCTTTTGATCTCAGGCAGTCTATCAATTCTGCACCGAGAGCAAGCCAATTAAGTGAATGGGTATTCTTTTCCATAAATGCAGTTTTTAAGAATGAGGCAACATTTTAATTTGTTCAGTATCGGTAGGTTCCGCATGGGCTTTTTGAGTTTTACCTTTACGATGTTTTACTTTGGAAGGGAAACAACAAGCAGCTTCAAGAATAAACGCTAAGGTTACTGCCACAGAAAGCAGATGGGGAACAAACGAAATGGCAATTGCGATGACAGCAAGAGTCATAATAGCAATGCGTGACCTCCTTATTGTTTGAAGCAATATCATGTTCTTCTTAGAAGCAAGCGAGAAGAACACATAGATTGATGAAAGCATGATACCTTTCTCCAAAGGGAACAAAGCGTAATACACCAAGTGAAACAAGATAAGAGCAAGACACAGCAATCGTGCCGTGAACAACCTGAAGTTTTCTGAGTAAGCCATACCGAGCCATGCTCTTCTGAACTTCCTGTTAGTGTATAGCTTTGCTGGAAACAGAAACAAGATCAGGGAAAATGCTAAGAATATTATAACTTTCAAGTATGTCATTTTTATTTGAATAATATGAGTAATACCGTATTACTTGGAAATATCTAAACGTCATCTCCAACATACATATAGAATGGAGATTTTGAAATTTTAAGCTTCAGAGACTTAAACGATGCTCTGCGGATTATCTGCTCCACATCTTGTAGTGTCGGTTCGCATTTTTCCATGCGCTCAGCAAAAGCACCATCTCTTCTGCAAATCTTCTTTATGATTTTGGCTATATCGTTCTCGTATAAGTTCCAGACTGTTCGGGACACATGGTATTTAACTTTACCTGACAACATGATGCGAAGAACAAGACATGATGATTTCACAAGTCTTCCGTTCTCATGCACCATATAGTCATGCCTCGCCTCAGGGACAACAGCACGATACACCTTGCTATTGGCATTGATAATGTCGGCTATCTTATATAGGAGTTCAGCCATCATAGTTCATTTTGCAGAATACAGAAAGGAGTTTGGCGGCTGTCATTGCTTCAACAAAGTCAAAAGAGGCCTCGTGTGAAAGAAGATCACTTTCAAGTTCGTCCTCCCAAACGTCAATGGAGTCATATATGGTTACAGATATACCATCAACAAATCCGTCGGGCTGTGATACGATATTGACCTTGTACATGCTTTGCCCCAATTTAGGACTGGCAAAGAAACAGCAGTGATGTATGTCGGGGGCGGCTTTGCTTGTACCATGATACAGTAACAGCAAGTCCATATCATCGTCAAGCATATCCATGACACATCCAATAGGAAACTTTTCTTCGAGAGAAAAATAAAGGATAGCGGAGTCTTCTGTTATGTCGGGTTCCGCACACTTTTTACTGTCAATGAGCCTTGGCAACATGAGCGGTGCCAAAGCCATAAACTTGTTTACTTCTTTTGTTATCATACTTAGTAAGAGTTAAAATGATGAGACGTATATTTTTAGTAGTTGCTGTGGCAGCAGGTAGTTCAATGCCTTTAAGTTAATGTCAAAAGTCTCGGCAAACTTTCTGGATTTGGGAAGTTGTGAGATGACATAGTTGAACTTCTTCCGTTCCTGCTCGGTCATTGTAGCAAGAGAAAATTGGTCAATACTGATGAAAGGCTGTATTATCATCCAAAGATAGGCGTTGCCTTGTGCCTTGTTTTTCATTTCAAGGCGGTTGATATTCTCTACACATTCCGCAGAGTTCTGTAATAACCGCCTAACTGTACGCATTGACATATAAACAACTACATCCTTGGAAGAAATCTTGCCGTTCTTGGCTGCCAGAAATATATTTCGACAGATTGTTTCCGTGTCTTTTGTGATGTCAGACAGAGGTTCATTGTCCATTTCATAGAGATGTGCAAGAAAAGAACGGAACAAGAAATCTTCTTGACTTATGAATTTTAGCAGCTCGTCCTTGTTGTTTACTCCAGACTTCTTGGTTTCATTCAAGAAATATCGGTAACGCTTCAAGATGGAGCCTTTATCGCAAATACTTATGCTTGTGCTGTCCATAGCATTGAATAAGGGTTCTGCTTCGTGAACAGCGTCGAGAAGTTCTTTGTCCTCTTTGTAGGAACAAGTCATGTCTTTTATTGTGAGAACATCCCCATAGCCGTATTTCCATGTTTCGGTAAGGCGAAGCATTTCTGTTCTTATGGAGTCATTGATAAGAAAAAAGTCGTTTGCCTCGTTATGGTGCTTGATGAAAACTGAGTCTTTGGCAAGGAACTTATAGACAGTGTCACTTATCTCATGCCATTCACATAAGGTCTCACCAAAGTCTTTGGTGTTGGAATGGCTAATAGAGCGGACTTTCAATAGGTATTGGTGAAACTCGTTTATGGCATCTTGGCGTGTTCGAAAGTCGTATTTCCCTCCACCAGAGCATGATGAACAACTGGAAAATATGAGTAATATGAGTAATACCGAAAATAAGGGTAATACGATATTACCAAACGGCTGTAGATGATGTATGATATGGCTGTTTTCTCTGCGGATTGGAGATTGAATATGGTCTTTCTTCATGTGGTGTTGATGTTTTATTTGTTTTTAATGACAAAGGTAGGGAGTAAAGTCTGAAAAGAATAATTTTCTGCTCAATATTTTAAGCATTGGTTCTATTCTTGGTAAAAATAGAACCAATAAACAGAGAACACGTCTTAAAACACAGTAATATAGCATATATGTATGGTATTCATACCTAAATCTAGTGGTTTATGATTATCTTTGCAGACAATATTACTTAGCAATACGGATAATATGAACTATATCGGTTATATAAATAAGGCTCAATACTTTGAGCACACAACAGAAATCATCAATTTGATGAAAGGTCATGGGTGTGTCAATATTCACATAGAAGAGACCAAAGACAAGAAACGCATTGAGTGGTGTAAGTTCATTGACAGTCTTTCAAATGGAGACAGTGCTGTGTTTGCATCATTCGACAATGTGTTTCACAATTTCCACGATATGATGTTCTTTATCAAGTATTGTTCTAAGATGGATATTCGCATTATTTCCCTCTCAGATGAACTGGACACGCATGACAAGTTGTTTCCTGAGAGAAGAACGGTGGACACATTAGACTTGATATGCAAAGTTTTCAGTAAAAGAGACAAGACTTCGCATGATGACCTGGAGGCGGAATTGTATTCCTACAGCTTTGAGGACAGGAAACTGAAACGATATAAGTTGGTTATCAATATGTATAAAGCCGGTTATAGTGTAAAGGAAATCATGGAAAGGACTGGCTACCGTGGAAAAAGTAACATATATAGGATATTGCACCAATATGATATAGAGATGGAATATCCATCCATGTCGAGAACCGCTAACAAGGTTAGGGAGAAATCAATCTGAAACAATCCTTTCCCTCACATTATTATATCATACATTAGGAATGTTGGTTAGTCAACTATCTCCAATGCCAAGGGTGGGTGTAAAACAGTCAGCAGCTACAGTGTGACATTAGAATTGTGTTGTCAATCAAAAAGCAGCAATATGAAGGTCGGCTCATATTGATCTTCGCTTGATGCTCTGCCGATTGACAATTCAGTCCGTCACACGTTCTGCGGAACAATGCTCCTCTCTTGACTGCTTGCAGACAAGAATGGTGTTTTGTTCATCAAGCAGAATAGCTGCCGTCTGTTTTACAAGGTGGGTAAGTCTTTAAGAAACTCTTTTATTTCGTGGCACTTGAAGAAGTTTTATATAAAGGGTGGGGAACTGTGAAGTGTTGCGAGTGGCAAGACCAAATGTCCAAACAAAGTGAGTGGCAATTCTAAACACAAGTCTTCTAAGCGTAAGCCTTGATAGATTGTGTTTAGAATTGCTGCTTTCTTTGTATTTGGTCCTTGGCAAACAGTCATGGCAGCCTAATAGCAACTTGTTGCCATCGGGCTGTGATGTTTGTTTGCCAACCATCTCAGTAACACTTCGCTGTGGCGTGGGAAACTTACAAAGGATAAGATGTAGCGTAGATACGTTGTGTATACAAGTTGTATCTTTACATAAAGTGTTGACACTCATTGCATTTGTGAGAATAAGACTCCGAGAGATACAACGCTACAAAAGAAAAAGGCTGTTTTTATATGCAAATGGTAATCGCCTACGACCTGTAAGGTGATAGATGATTACCATTTGCATATAAACGAGGTAGATTTACTCCACCTCGTCATCGTAAGTAAGATTTCCCTCAAAGCCAAGCGTTACCTGTTGTACTCCATGTTTTTGAATGTACTTGTTGGTTGTTGTTATGTCACTATGCCGGGCTTGGTCTCGTGCGACAACAACTCCTTGTGCATTTGCCAAGTCACGGATGCCAGAGTCCTTCAAACTGTAGAACTGGTAACAGTCATTCCATTTAAGGGCTTTACGCATAACTTTCCAACGCTTGTTGAAATGGTCTGAACCAATTCGCTCTGCACTTGGCTTGAAGTCAGAGCCAAACAGGTAATAGTTGTCTGGCTTCTTGAACACCTCCAAGTCGAGCATGAGTTTGATGACGATTTTATTCAAACCGACCTCTGCATCCTTGTGGTTCTTGCTGAATTCATGCGATACAAACACCGTTTGCTTCTTCAGAGAAATGTCACCAATCTTCAAGTGGCTCAATTCGCCTGGGCGTATGAGCGTATAATACTGCATCAGACAGGCGAGAAAGAACGACTTATCATTTTTGCGCAGATAGTTTGACATCTGCTTTAGCATCTCTGGTGTCAAGTCCTTGCGGTATTTCTCATGCTCCGGCATGACCTTGATATGTTCCACAGGATTAGCGTTGATGTGCTTGCGAGCAATCAAGAACTCCGCCAAGCCGTAAAGCCATCCCCTGTAATTGTTTCTTGTTCGTGGAGAACTCTCACGATCAAGAAAAATCCAATCTATGAAGTCATTGCAGAAGCCAATATCAAATTGATAGGCATACTTGATGGGATTAACTTGTGATGTAATAAACTCACGAAGTATATTCACTCTGGAACGATAGCTTTGACGCGTTTTCTTTCTGTCCATGCGGTCTATATAGTCAAGATAGCGTTCAAGGCAGTTGTCAAACAAAACATAGCCACGAGATAAGTCTGTCGTTACCCATGGATTCCATCCTTCCATGAGCTGCTTGCTTATAACGTTGATGATTTCTGTAGCACGTCTTACTCTTTCCGAAACGCGAAGTTCAGAACCAATCCAATACTTTTTACGTCTCATCTTGTTTGTGGCAGGGTCTCTGGCATAAAAATCCACATACCACTCTTTTCCCTTGTGTAACTTGGGATAGGTGTAGCCTACAAGTTCTGAAACATTACCCGATAAAAAATTTGCGCACATTTTTTTAACATCTTTTATTGCACATTTTTCAGTACGCCTAAAGATGTTCGTCCGACATGTTGTCTAAAATCGTCCGTAATTCGTCCGATGTATATAAAGAAAATCAGCGTAACTTGTTGTTTTACAACTCGTTACGCTGACTTTGGCGGAGAGAGAGGGATTCGAACCCCCGGTACCTCTC
>ERZ808246.210-NODE-210-length-51533-cov-5.381483_pt1 | contig 51533 bp, 66 predicted proteins | sample MGYA00521083_ERZ808246 | MGnify/ENA primary metagenome ERZ808246 (study PRJEB31516, sample SAMN03275577) | gut metagenome | biome: mammalia-associated habitat; material: feces | host: Papio cynocephalus | place: Kenya | collected 2012-07-07 ... | reverse complement strand
ACATGGGGGCGTACCGGTTTCGACGGGGGTGTGGAGGCAGGATAAGCGGGCAGAGGCGCCTGGCCTCTATAAAACGGGTAACTTATAAATTAAAGAACAACAACGAAGTTGCTCTCGCTGCCTAAGTAGGCGGCCGTCTGAACCGGAGAGGCCACGGACCGGGGAAGGCGTCGTAAACGTGGCGTCCGTGAGGCGGGAAAGAGTTGACCTGCCCACGCATCATGACTCTACCAAAGCGTAAGGTCCGTCAGGTGTCCTTGCGCGGAGGGAATTCTTAAATCCTGACTGCGCCCGGAGAAAGTCCTGTTAAAGTGCTTTCGGACGCGGGTTCAACTCCCGCCGCCTCCACCATTTTAATCGCTGGTCGAACACCTGAATGCGAGATTATCGTCTTGCGTTATGGTTTCTGGCTGGCCCTCGATTTGACCGTTCAGGTTTGACCTGAGCGGTCTTTTCATTTAGGGCGGCCGCGGTTCCTCGGCAATGCTCTTCCAGTCGATTCTCTTCCCGCAGTCGGGGCAGAATGAAAAACGGGTCAAGTCCGTACCGCGTCGCCGATCGGCATACTGCTTGAGCGTGAACACCTTTACATAAAGGTCCTTGCAGTTGCAGAGTACTGGGTCGGCGCGCAAACTGCGGTTAAATTCCTTCTGGTCTTCAATGTGATTCTTGAGCTCGTCCAACGTTACGAGCGAGGAATACTCGGACCGATGAAGGACTCCGATATAACAGTCTATAAGTCATCCCTCCTTAAACTATCCTACGGGGCTCCTGGGCGACCCATATCGCGTTTTAGGTCTGGGGCCCTGGTGTTTATACTCCCAGATTTTGGACGCGATATGGGAGGCCTGGATTAAGCCTTATTCTGCGGCAGACTCAATATTGCTGATCGCCTCGTCAAGTGAATCCAGAGCCTCGCTCATAGAGTCGCTTGCCGTTTCAGACAGCTCATATTTTTCTCCGCCCTGCAGGCTTTCGGGAATATTTTCGCGGTACTCGTCTTCTTCATCGCGAAGAGTCTCAAGCTCGTCGCGAAGGGCACTAATTTGCTCGGCGATCTCGCTGAGAGCTTTTCTACGTGCTTTATTCATTTCTTGTCCTCCTCTCTCCTGGCGCAGGGTCTCAGCCCTGCGCCTTGGCGTTTTCAACTTTGTCAGTGATAATATCAAAGCACTGAACGAGGTAGTCGGTAACTTTTTCCCATACGCGGTAGTTCGTGGTCATTTTTGCGACCTGCTCAAAAATATCCATGCCGTAAGCGCAGGCCTGAATCTTATTGAGCATCTTCTCAGTAAGAACGACATACGGAACAAACTCGTTGCCGTAGCAGTCGGTCATAAATTCCTTCTTGCTGGACTGCATAAGCGCGATGCAAGTGATATTCTCGTTCCCTTTGAAATGACCGATCGCAGCGTAAACGTTCATGCTGTTACCTCCATAATTGTCGTGGTTTATTGCTCTCAACAATTATGATTTTACCGTGTTTAGTAAGTTTCGTATGCCGACGAACTGCTCGAGGTTTTACTGATTTTGCTAAGCACTTCTGACAGGCGCTTATTTCGTGCCAGGCAGACGAATGAGCTCGCTCTTAGCCTTGGCACCGTTACGGCCGGCCATCTCGATGGTGTAGCCTGCGGCGCTGCGATAAACGCGGATATTATTGCGGGTCGCATTGGTGAAGCCCTTACGCTGTTTCAGCTGGCGAATGAGCGCCGCGGAAGGCTGGAGCTCGGTGCGAGTGTCGCGATCGGAAGCAAGGTATCTCGCAATGACCTTTTCGCAAGCCGCCTGCTTTTCTTCAAGGGACTCGGTGAAGGCCTGACCGCGACCGTAGCGAGACAGATCATAGAAGTTTTTGGAGTAGAGGGGCTCAACGTTACGATCTTCAAAAGCGTCGGCATGAGAGATGCGAACGACCTGCAGGGTCAGGCCCTCAATGCTCGAAGCGCGTTCCCAGTTGTGGAAGCTGTCGACCTTGACGCGGACACAATCACCGTTTTTCTCAAGGTCCACGCGGAACTCGTAACCGAAAGAAGCGTTCATCCAGGAGATCATATAGCCCTGAGCCATATACTCGGCGACCTTAGCGTTTGCAGCAGCGAGAATGTCCTTAAGTTTCGGCATGATAAATACCTCCGTAATTGTTTCGGTGTGTTGCTCTCAACAATTATGATTTTATCGTATTTAGTAAGTTTCGTATGCCGACAAAGCGCTCGAGGATTTACTGAAATTAGTAGGCAAAACCGCCGAAAATAAAGAGACCGACAAAGTCTCTTTATTTATGCTCGCCTTTCCCGCAAGAATCCTCAGGCCGAACAATTCCCTTGTAACCTTTTCCGCACTCGCCGTAGCAGTCGGAGAAGATCAGGTGCTCGCAGTCCCCGCAATGAACCTCGGGCTCGGTCCAGTCGATCGCCTGCCCGCATTGCCCGCAGAAGTTAGCTGCGCTTTCGTCGGCATTATGGAGCCATTCACCGCTCCCGCAGCAAGGGCACTCCAAAATGCTTGTATCGCCGTCAGGGTATGGGCTCTTCGGCGTGTTGAGCTCGCTGAGATGTCTAAACTGATGTGCGCTGCCGATATTCTCATACCGAGCGAGCGCGGCTAAAGGTACCCCAGGCGCGCACGGCGCAGCAAGCTCCCAGCCCTGGGGAGTCCTCTTTGTCAATCGAGCCATAACCTTTCCTCCTTAATATGTATCGCGCTCGTCCCAGTAGGAATAGCGCTCTTGCCAGTGAAGATAGTCGGGACCGAAGATGCGCTCTTGCGCATGGTCGATCTTTACGCGCCAGTATTCAGCCTCGTCGCTCTTAGAGAGAGCAAGCCGAGTCTTATCGAATAACTCGTTGAAGGCCTCGCAAACGCGCATGAGCCGTTTCGAGCCGAGCGCGCTATGGCCCATGACCTCGGGGTCATTGAGGACGATCGCCATCGTATCGAGGCAGAGCTGCGCGGTCCAGTCCGCTATGATATTCGCGCCGAGCTGTTTCTTCATCTGGAGCTCCTGGGCGTAGGAGCTTTTCGACTTCTGAGCCGGCCCGCGCTTTTTACTTTTCGCCATGTCAACCTCCTGTCGAGTAGCGGAGTAGCAAAAAACGGACTTCCTATAAATCCTATGAATTAAACCTAAAGGGAAATAATTATGTCCTTTTAGGTTTAATCTGTAGGGTTCAATAGGTAAAATTGCTACTCCGCTACTCCTGTTCTAAAAAGCCTTGATATATAAGGCCTTGCGCCAGTAGCAAACCAGTAGCAAACGCCATCGAGGGTTTGCTATTCGCTACTCAGGCCTCAGTAGCAGAAATATCGACCGTGATTGAGACCGCAGTGCCCGCGGGGAAAAGTCCTTGAAGCCTTGCGGTGATAGCCTCGGGCGAAAAGCCGCCGCAGAAGGTCAAAGAGACTCGCGTGAGTTCGGTGTTTTTTTTGTCGGCGCAAACAGGCCCGCGCTCGGGGCGGTAGGCGTTGAGGAAGCGCAAGGTCTCCTGTCGGGTCGTGCGTCCCTGGAAGGTGATACCGAGCTGCTTTTTGAGGTAGTCCCCACAATAGGCCTCGCTGACGCCGAACATACGACCGAGCGCCGCGGGCCCGACCTTAAACTTCGAGAGGATATGCTTGATATAGTCTTGCTGCAAGCTCTTCGGCAAAGCTCTGAACCTGTCCCAGGAAAGAGCCTCGTCGGGCTTGAGAGTATGTACTGGGCCGTTCATACGTTCCCATTCCTTTCGTGTTAAATTGTCGCTGGAAAGGCCGCAGCGACGACGGCGAGAGCTGCCATACTTATGCGAGCTCCGCGCGGTGATGGCCTTCTCTTTGACGTCTTGCTTGTAGATATATTCGGCGTCGTCCATACGCGGCTCCTCTACTTGGCGAGAATGTCTTCGGGCTTGCAGTCAAGCGCCTTTGCCAGTTTTATGGCGGTCTTGAGCGCAATGTTCTCAGGGTTGATCTTGCCCGTCTCGATTTGGTGAATCTTCATATAGTTAACGCCGCTCAACGCGGCCAGTCCTTTCAGGGTCAGGCCTTTCGCCTGGCGCAGTTCTCTTAATCCCATCGGAATCCTCCTTCTTACTTCTCCCCAGCCCTGACGGGCTGGGGATTCTTAGATCGCAGATTAAACACAGAAGCCGAAGGCCACGCCAAGCGAGTTGCTGGCGCCGTAGTAGTTGGCGCCGCCGCCGCTGTTGACAAAACAGAAGTAGGTAGAGCCGCTCGCACTAGGAGAACGCTCCCACCAGTAGTTCGCAGACTCGCCCTCGTCACCGAGAGCCTTGACGCGATTTCCGCGGCGCTTGTAGTAGGCCATCTGCTTGCTACTATCAAAGTTGCCCGCGAGCCGACTACCACTTCCAAAGACCTCCTCCCTGGAAGCAAGCCAAAGAAGATCGCTCTCACCGTCGATCACTCTCGGCTTGATCGCGGCCCGCATATCATCAGGCAGCAAAGCCAGAATCTTAGTGTTGAGGTCCTTGCGGAGCTTGCTTGCCTTCCAGTCGCCTTCGTTCGTATCAGTGTCGTTCATAGGGTAGGTATCGCGCAAGCAGTCCTTGAGCATGAATATGACGTCGCCGTCAAAAGGCTTGTCCTTCTCGGTGACGACCAGAGTGATCGGCTCGCCGGTCTTGAGCTCGTCGTAAATCTCGTCGCCGATCTCAAAGTGCTTTGATGCTTCGCGTAGGTCGGACCATTCCTTGATCTGCGCCCAGGAGATGACCTCCTTAGCCTGAGAGACAAAACCAACCATGCGGGGCTTATCAGGCTCCAGGAAGGGCTTTCCGCAATGCGGGCAATACTTATACATGATTCATATCCTCCTTAAACTATCCCACGGGGCTCCTGGGCGAGCTGTATCGCGTTTTACGCCCAGGGCCCTGGTGTTTTTATACTCCCAGATTTTGGACTCGCCTGGGTTAGTCCAGGCGGTCCATGGTGACGTTGCAATGCCCGCAAATCAGGCTGAGCTCGGAAGTAGTACGAACCTCCTGACCGCAGACGGAGCAGACGTAGCGGTGAGCCTTCTCGCGCTCGGCCTTGGCCTTAGCCTTCGGCATGACGCGGGCGAAGCGGACGCTCAGGTCGACGCCAGCCTCGGCGAGCTTGGCCTTGAAGGCGTCGGTCGGAGAGGTATGCGCGTAACCGTTGGCGCGGTCGTACTCGACGATCAGGTCGCGGCTCTCGCACTCGGCCTTGAAGGTCTTGTTGTGATAGCGGCCATTCTGACAGGTGTCAGCGATCTCGTTTTCGGTGCAGAAGAGGTGAACCATCTCATGCAGCAGGGTCGCGCAGGTGGATTCCTTCGGACGGTTGATGAACTCGGCGCCGAGGTTGATCTCATACATGCCTTCATTCTCGGACTTCCAGATCTTCTTGGTGGAGCAATGGCCGTACGCTTTCGGCGTGGTCTGAACGGTGATGACCGGACGAGGCAGCTTGCCCTCAAAGTAGATCGCGTTGAGCTTGTCGAAGATATTCTCGAGGGCGGTGATCGTCTCGCTCATCTTCATCGGCTCGGGCTTGTCCTCCGCGGCAGGAGCCTCGGTCTTCGGCTCTTCGGGCTGGGGCTCGGTGACCAGCTCTTCGGGCTGGGGCTCGGCAGCGGTCTGCTCTTCGGTGGCAGGCTCCTCGCAGAGACGCCAGCGGCGATCATAGGAAGCGGCGGCCATGCAGGTCGGCTCGGCAGTGGGCTCGCTCGCGGGAACGGAGAAGATTTTGCGGTTCTCTTCGTCGATCTTGACGACCAGGCGGACTTCGTTGGTCTCCTTGTTGACGATCTTCTTGTTCAGCACGGTAGTCATGTCCTTCATTTGTATATCCTCCTGAAAAGTTTGATTTTGTTGTGTTCCTTGGAACAATTATGATTTTATCGTGTTTAGTAAGTTTCGTATGCTGACAAAGCGCTCGGGGTTTTACTGAAATTATTAAGCGCTTTCGACAGGTATCAGCCGCGATGCTCCTGGGCCTTGACAAACGCCTCGCGCTGCCTGGCCTTATCGAGAAGGCTGGACGCTTGCCCGCGATAAACCGGCTGCCATTCCTCTTTGCGGCCGATGCCGGTCATAGTCAGGAGAGCAAAGTCATAAACCGCGGCGTACGCGCTGGTTTTGACGTTATGGAAGATCGTAAACGGAGTCATAGCAAATCTCACTTTCTTAATATAAATAATGAAAGTCATTTGCAAAAAGAGCACGTTTCTGCAAGCGAGTTGGATTATTTGTTGACTTGCTTGCAGAAACGCTTGCTTTTTGCTTAGATCACGCGAACCTCATAGATCAGGTAATCGGTATCGTTGCCGTCCGTGCTGCGGTAGAGCCAGGGCGAGACCTGCTCGGGCTTGTCCGAACGGCTCTCGATAAAGGCCTGAGCCTTTTCCAAAGAGGTATAACCCTCTTGACTGACATGCCCGAGACTGGCCTCGGGCATGACCTGAACAACGTAAACTCTCATGCGCTTACCTCACTTCTGTTCATCTGATAATAGTAACCGTGACCGGTCTTTTCGTCGTCAAATGTAAACTCGCAAATCTCGTTGAAGCACGTGCCGTCGAAGTAGCGGACAAAGGCCTGATAGTCATAAGGCAGGTAGCGGCAAACTTCAGCCTGCGCGGGAGCGTCTTCCGCGGATTCCTCATAACGATAATTGCCAAAATAGCAAATCTTCTTGCCGTCAATAACGGTATAGCGAGAATTGTATTGCTGAACCGGATTCGCAAACTGTTCAAGATCAAGGGCGAAGTCAATACCTTTCTTTTTGCAAGCAAAACGGATTTCGGCAAAGAACTTAGCCGGCGTCACATTGTTTCTCATAAGCTCGATTTCCCAGTTCATCATTTTGAAGACCTCCTTACTAATCGCGCCAAGAGGTTACCTTTCGCAGCGCGCTTACCGCTTGAAGCTCGTGAGCTGGGCGGCGCTGTCCGCATTCTGTTTTATCCTCTTGACATTTTTAATTTTACCGTGTTTAGTAAGTTTCGTATGCCGACGAACTGCTCGAGATTTTACTGATTTCGCTAAGCACTTCTGACAGGTCTTGCCGATCAGGCATTGCGGGCGTCGGCTGCATACGCGGCGGCCTCTTCGTAGGTATCGAAGTAGTCGTGGTACTCGTCGCAGGTCTTATTTTCGCTCATGTGATCCTCAGGCTTGCGATCGGCCTCGATGGGTGCGAGATTGACTTTTACCTTGCCAGAGTCAAAGAATTTGGTGACGACATGCCAGAACGTCATAGGGGTGTACCTCCTTCAAAAATTAAGCATTTACAAATCACGTGGAACGATATATAATGAAAGGCACCTTAGAGCCCAGCCGGTCTTGCGACCGGCCAGGCTCGCAGGGTTTACCGGTTATTCGTCTTCGAGAAGCTCATAGAGCTCTTCTTCGGAGACAACCTCGATCAGTCTGTCATCGACCTTGCCGAGGTAACCGTAAGGGGTGTAGCCATCAGGCATTTCACGCACCTCCTTTCTTAGAGCTTGCAGGTGTCGGCTGCAGGCTCTTTCTTTTTGTCAAGCTCCTTTCCTCTTGACATTTATAATTTTACCGCGGTTAGTAGATTTCGTATGCCGACGAACTGCTCAGCGTTTTTAGTAAAAACCTGTGGAGTTCTGCCGATTTACAACGCTTACTAAACGCGGTAAAATTGATATTGTGAGAGAGGGGCCCCCTATTTTTATACGGTCGACATTATACGAAGAATCCGCCCATTCCTTTATACTAATAATAGTAAAAAGGAAAGGACGGTGGACGCATGGCCTACTCGGACGCTCAGCGAGAAGCGACGGAACGCTACAACCGCAAAACCTACGAGCGCATTGAGCTGAAGGTGAAGAAAGGCCAGAAGGACTATATTCAAAAGGCTGCTGCGAGTGTCGGCAAGAGCGTCAACCGGTTTATCCTGGACCTGGTAGCGAAGGAGACCGGCAATGATGAAATATGATCTTCTTGTCCGGTATATGGACGCGGGCCGAGTCTGCGAAGAGCGCTTGCATGAGGTCGCAGAACCGGTCCAGGCCGCCCGAGCCTTTGCGCTGAATAATGATCTCGCTGCGTCAGACTGGCTTGCCTGCGAGGTCTACGCGCCCACCGGCGAGCTCGTTGAAAAGTTGGCGTATAACGGCCGCAAGCTATAAAAGAAAAAGGGCCCTCCCGCGGACGAATCCGCAGGAGGGCTTTTCAGTTAGATCGGAGGGCTGTTTTTATCCTCGTCCTCGGTGAAGTCTTTTGCTTTGGCGGCCTCGAACGTGATACCGCCGCGTTTGTGATCGGATTTCGCAAGCCCGAGATACCCGTTCGCGCCGGCGATGATAACCGCCTCGCCTACGCCGGTCGCGGCGGTAAGCCAGGCAGCCGTAGCGGTGTAGCCCCCCTTGATGCAAAGGTACATAAGGAAGAGGCACTCCTGCACGATCAGGAGACCGGCGAGAATCGTCAACAGGCATACGAGCTTGCTCCATTCAATCTTGACCTTTTTCTTCGAGGGCTTTTTCTCATGGCGGCCCATCAGGCGACGCCCAGGGCCTTCGCGTACCGGAAGAGCACGGTCGCGAACTGCTCACGGGTCAGGAAGTCCTGCCACATGTAGTTTGGCTCGCCGTTCGGCAACGGGTTACCGCCGACCATGAGCCCCTTGTCGATCATAAATTGACGGCCCTCGGCGCTGTAACTGCCGCAGTCATTGTCCTGCAGCTCGGCGCGATAAACCGCCATAGCGACCTTGAACATTTCGTTGAATTGATCTTGCGTCATTTCCTCAGTCTCCTCTCCCGCAAGGCTCCAATCAGGCCGGCCGTAACCCGCGATCTGGTTGTAGCCGAGCGAATAGCTCTTGTCTCGCACCGCGCCGCCATTCGGGACAACGCCAGGCGCGCTCGAGGTGTTGCCTTCGATCGTGTAGACCCTACCACCTTCAACCTTCTCCACGAGGCCGGTATGGTACGAGCTCGCACCGCCGTCGTTCGTGAAGAAAATCTGGTCGCCAGGCTGCGGGTCCTTGAAGAAGTGGCCGGCCTTCTTGTAGTAACCCATGCTGTAAGTACACCCCGCGCCTGCGCCCTTCTTCGGCTGGAAGGTCATAGCCATACCGAGTTCAAGGCCGAAGGTGTAAATGAAGCAGTAGTCCACGAAGCAGTCGCACCAGGCGTAGCCGTTCTTCTTGCCGTTGTAGACAACTCCGAGATCGTCTAGGAAGGCCGCAAACTTGTTCCAGTTATTGTAACCGGCGTTTGCAGTCTTGTCCTCGAGCTGGGCGTTCGTCGCCTTCTCGAGGTAGCCGTTTTCTGAGCGAGCGGTAGCGAGTACACGCTGAACAGGTGTCATAGCTTTAGACCTCCTTGCCGGTGCCGTCGATCGCGTCCTGGGTCTTCTGGGACTGGGTGCCGAAGTAGAAGGCGATAATGACGGCGTAGATCGTCATAAAATCCTGGCTGATCTTGCCGACGATCGCCATATAGGCGAACACGCCGGTCAGGACCAGGGTGACGATCGACTTGACGCTCAGCAGATTGCCGAGTCTCTTGATGATCTTTTCGTTCATTCCAAATCTCCTTTCTCAGCCTGCGGGTGATCGGTCGGCAGCGCCAGGAACTTCGCTTTCAGGTCGTCCATGACGCCGTTGACGCCCAGGCTGTGATACTGCGTCCAGCAGTTGATGAAATTTTCGCGAGCATAGATCGGGGCGTAACCCCGTTCGCTCCACTTGTTATAGTCGGCGATCATCTGCGCCCTGAGGAGCGCCTGCACGCCGAGCCGAACGCCCTTGATCTGGGCGAACAGCAAACGAAAAACGCTGACAAGTAAACTGCCGACGCCGAGAAGGCTGAGGACCTGATAAAGCGTCATTCAGTTACCTCCGTCCAGCCGTAAACGCCAGGCTCCCAAACGTTGTTATCGATGTCAGAAGTCCAGCGCTTACCAGAATGCGAGACCTTGTCCCCTTTGTCATAAGCGTCGTAGTCGCCGCCAGGCTGAGACCATTCGGGCCACTCCTCAGCAGGGTCCGCGACTGCTACCCAAAGGCTGCTCGCATCTTCGGGCGTCCAGGTCTCTTGAGACGTGTGATCTTTCAAGCAGCGGTAAAGCTGTCCGTTGCGGCGGCGAATATTGCCGGCCTTGTAGGCGACAGGAAAAGACCACTCGGGGAAGAGCTCGGCGTGCTCGCCTGCAGTCACGTCGTCGACCTCGCCAGCCTCAGCCGCGTTCACGAAGAGAATCGACTGCACGGCGGTCGCCTCGACTGCGAGCGCGCCCGCGTCCACGAAGGCAAGCGTAACGAGCTCCAGGTCGTCCGTGGTGGACTTCCCCTCAAGGACATACACTTTACCTTCCCAGGCGATACCGTGAGCCCTGGACTCGCCACAGAGTCCCCAGGAACCGTTCTCAAGCGGCTCGACAAAATTCGGTTGCTCGGTCAGCCCCAGAGTAGTCCCATCTTTTATGATTCGGTACATTAGTTGCCCTCCATTTCGTTTTATCGTTCGGGTGGAACCCGAAGAGATGCTTGAAAAATAGATCGATATGCGCGACGGCCTTGAAGCTGTCGCCTCGTCTCATGTGTCCCTTGAAGCTGTCATAAGCGGTGCGAATATCCTCAAGCGAGAATTCGCCGGCCTCGTACCACTTGCGGAACTTGAAGAGCTTTCTCTTCATAGCGCGCATGGACGCACGGCTCATTTTGCGAAGGACTCGGCCGGTCTCCGTTAAGATGAACTTCGTTTTGAGGAACACGATGCCGCGTGTGATCGGGCGGATTTTGGTCTTGCGCAGGTTGAGCGTGATCCCCAACTCGGCGCAGACCTCTTTGATTCGTTCGAGACAATACTCTAAATAATGAATATCCTCGTGAATCAAATAGCCGTCGTCCATATAGCGGCCGTAGCCCTTGATTTGAAGCTCTTCCTTGATAATGTGATCGAGCTTGTTCGGAAGCATGAGCGCCGCATTTTGCGAGATTTGACTGCCGAGACCGTACCCGACTGGGCCAAAGTTCTCGAGGAAGTCATTTGCGAGCTTTCTGGTCTTTGGGTCGTGAACGCGACGAGCGAGCTCGTTTTTGACGGTCCAGTGCTGCGCCGAACCGAAGTAGTCTTTGAAGTCGAAGACGAGAATACCGCCCTCGAGACCGTGCTTGCGGAAGTGCCGCTGCAAGTGGCAGTTGAGACGGTCCATTGCGAAGTCAATGCCTTTGCCCTTGATGCTTGCGGCGTTGTCGTAGATAAACGCAGGCTGAAAAACCTTTGTGATAACCTGGTCGCAGAGATTTCTCTGAACGGCGCGCTCTGTGATATGGACGCTGCGAATATGGCGCCATTTTCCGCGATCGTAAATGTCAAACTCGTAGAAGCCTCGGCTCTTATACGTTCCGGTCATCAACTGCGCATGGGTCTTTGCGGTGTTCGAGATGATGTTCATTCGGTAGCGTTGCGTCGAGCATTTCCAGTTGACATTTTTACAGCAGGTTTGTCCTGCCTGAAATAGATTGCTAAAAGAAAAGGCCTCCTCAAAGCTGCCGCAAGCGATGCTGCGCGCGAGCCTTTTGGCCTGCCTTCTCTGACAGCGGCGTTGGTACCTGAGTTCATGCCGCTCTTCACTTGTCATAGATAAAATTGTCTCCTTCGTACAGTGGTGTAACTAAGCGCGTGTGCTGTAACTGCATAGCGGCGCCGTCCATGAAACTCGGTACCCGCGCGCTCCCGAGCCATGCAAGCAGCGTCCAGACGGCCGCATCGACGGAGTGTTTTTGGCCCGACGGCCAGGGAAGCAAGTCCTCCTTCCGTATCGGTCCTGCTTTCGCTCTAAAGAGAGTTACTCGGTCTCACCAGGAAATAAACGGAATCCGAAGGCCACGCCATTCGAGTTGCTGGCGTTGTTGTTGTTGGCGTTGCCGTTGCTGTTGACATTACAGAAGTTGGTAGAGTTGCTCGCATTAGGAGAACGCTCCCACCAGTTGTTCGCAGACAGGGCAACAATGCAGGACTTGACCCAGTTATTCAGGAAGATTCTTATATCGGGCGCGATCTGAGCGTCTGATACCGGAAATGAGTTTGGCCTCCTCGATGATAAGCTCGCCCCAAACTGTGAAGGCATTGTCAAAGCCTTTGAAGTTTTCGGGATTCTTCCAGAGGACGCCCGCAAGAAGGCCCAGTTGCCGATCGAGGGCTTGAAGTTTAGCGTTTGCCGCGATCAAGTGATCTCGCCGGAGCTGGGCCTCATGCTGGTTGATCGGGAAAATGCTGTTTGCCATCGTCACCTCATCGTAGACGGCGCTTGCATGGTCCATGATCTTCTGCGTCAGGTAGAAGGTGTACCTCTTCGGAACCTTGAGACATTGCTCGAGGGTATGGACTTGCAGCTTTCTTGCGGTCTCAACGAACTGCGCAGAGCTGGCGCCGCGTTTGGATTTGTAGACTGACATAAGCACTTTCCTTTCCGCGGCCCTGACGGGCCGCAGATATTTGTAGATTACAGATTAAACACAGAAGCCGAAGGCCACGCCACTCGAGCCGCTGGCGTAGCTGGAGTTGGCGTGGCCGTTGCTGTTGACATTACAGAAGCCGGTAGAGTTGCCCGCAGTAGGAGAACGCTCCCACCAGCTGTTCGCAGACCCACTGCGATTCTTTACCTTGCTATTGCCGGCCTTATAGTACGCATACTGCGTGCCCTCGCCAGAGACCGAGTAAGTCGTCGAGCCGAAAATCTCGACCTCAGACAGGAGGAAGAGCTTGTCAGCGGTCGTCTTGATCGTCGTGCTCTTACTGCCTGCGGAAGAGAGCTTGTTGACCTGCTTAATGACGCTCTGCCAGGCGCTTGTGAGTTGGCTGAGGTAGGTCGCCATGTTGGTCTTACGCATAGCGCAATTTTCCCAGCCACCGCTATTCGTATCTGAGCTGTTCATAGAAGCGGTAGTCGCCAAGCAGTCAACCATTTGCAAGGTCACGCCTGCCTTGCCGGTTGCAGTCGCCGAGCCGTACGCGGTGGAGCTCGTCAGCGTATCATGGTTGAAGCCCATGACCTTAAAGGCGTACGAGGTACCGTTGATCGCGATATTGATCGAGTCACCAACGCTGATTTTGAAGTGGCTCGCGCCATCGTCGATATAGACCGTGCTCGTTGTGTTCGTGATCGCACTATTCTGAGAGATCGCCTCGGCGTAGAGACTCATTTTCTCGGCGGTCAGGCTCGCAATGCCGGTCGTGTAGCTGACGCCAGACTTGGCGCTCGTGCTTGCGGTCGGCTTATAGGACAGGGTCACGCTTGCGCTCTGGCCGCTGGCTGTGATCGAGACGGCCTGCTGCGCGGTATCTGTGCCGTTCGTGCTCTTGACGGTCCAGGTGCCGGCGCTCGGAACGGTAAACGTGTAGCTGCCGGTCGTGTTCGGCGCGGTGAGTGTAGTCGTGCCGTTCGAGCAAGTACAGGTCGAGCCCGAGGGGTATGTGACCGCGATCGTCGCGGAGAAGTAGGTCAGCGTGACGGTGTACTGCTTGACCTCCGTGACCGAAACGCTCGCGGTAGCCGTCTGACCGTTCAGGGTAGCGGTGATATTCCACACGCCGTAGGACGGAATCTGGAAAGTCCATTTTCCGCTTACCTCTGTTCCCACGAGAGAGGTCTCGCCGTCCGTGGCGGTCACCGTGGAGCCCGTGGGGGCAGTTACGACGATTGCGGGATAGAAGCCGCCACCGCTCTGCGCGACCGGATTCAGGAGCTCATACTGCGTGCCGTTGTACTGGAAGAGATAGACGTAGCCGGCCTTGAGGAGCCCAGCCGCGACCGCCTCACCCTTGTAGTAGATCGACTTTGCGCCGGTGCTGTTGACGTTCAGCGTGGGCGCGGTCGCGGTGTTATCGTAGGAAAACTTCACGCCTACAATCGCGCCGGTGACGAGCGCGAAGCCCGAGAGAGTTACGACCTTCGCCTTTGTTGCGGCGGCCGTCGAGCAAGCGCCGTAGCCGCGGCCCAGCTTGGCAGCCGCCGAGAGCACGGCCTCAGCCTGCGCAAGGCCGCTCGTGCCTGTAAAGACGGGAAGGTTTGCGGTCGAGCCGAGCTTGCCGTCACTCGTCAGATTGCCGTGCTTATGAGATGCGGCGGCCGCGCCAACTTGAGCGGCGGTCACGCCATGCGGGTTCTGCTTGTTCGCGACATGCTCGTCAACTGCGCTCTGTGCGTCGTCGGCGGCAGATTGCGCGTCGGCGGCGGCAGACTGCGCATTGTCTGCGGCAGTCTGGGCATTGCTTGCGGCGGTACCCGCGGCGTTGGCCGTGCTCTGCGCGCCCGAAGCAGCGGTACCGGCTGCGTTGGCGGCGCTCTGCGCAGTAGCAGCCGCGCTTTTCGCGGCGGCTGCGTCGCTGACGCCCTTGTCAGCCTGCGTCTTTGCCTCCTGAATATTCTTCTGCAAGGCGTCGAAGTCCTTGTTGGTGAAGTTGCGGGCGATCGTGGTACCAGAAGGCCAGGCCTTCGCCGTGCCTTCTACACCGCGCGTACAACCAGAAAGAGAGTCCGTCGTCTTTGCGGTATAGAGAATCGTTTCGCCGTCTTCATCCGTGCCGATCGTCGCGAGGTTCGGGGCGTCGGGGAAGGCGGAAATATCAGTGACGGGAATTGCGGTGTCGCCCGCGCCGATACCATCGGAGAGAGCGACCTGCGGAGAGAAGGGAATGCCCTTATACATAGTCTCCAAAGTGTTTTACCTCCTGAGAGTTAAACTGTTGCGTCGCCCCTGGACTGCACGAAGCCCTGGACGAACATGTCAATGCTAACGTAAGCAAGATCGTTCGGCCTAACCTCGATCGAGAGCCAGGAGCCGCGCGGAATCAGCTTAGAGCTGGCGTCCACAAGGTACTGCGTCAAGTCGAGCTCGGTGTCAGTCGAGACAATCGTCGCCTTCTTCTTGCCGTTGACATAGAGGTCGAACTGTTTCGGGCTGCCATAGAAGTAGATGCCAGGCGTGATGTCGTGCTCATGCGCGGGAATCGTGATATTATGGCTGTGCCCAGGAATCGTGACGTCGTGAGAATGGCTTGGAATACGAACGCTATGCGAGTGACTGTCGATCTCATGCGTGTGCGCAGGGTGAACATGCGCGCCAGACCATACAAAGGTCTCATAGCCGTCAATGGTTTGGCCGTCACTGGTCGTCGCGAGCCGTGCGCCGCGAGAAAGGCCATGATTGTGCACGGCCAGCCCACTTGTTTGGCTCGGCAAGACGTTTGAGGACTCGAGCGTCGTTGCACCTGACGTCTGACCACCGCCCGAGGAGGTAGTCGAGGTAGAGCCGCCGCCCGAGGTACTCGAATAGGTCTTTTGCGAAGCGGTCGTCGAGGAAACAACCTTAGACTCGGCGGCCTTCGTCGCCTTGGAGTAAGCGCGGAAGCTGCCGACACGGACCTTTGCGACGATCTTATTGACGATTCGCATATCCTCGGGAAGGTAGAAGTCCATGACCGCGCCATTCTGCGAGTCGCAGTTAGCTTGAAGCGACTGCGAATAGAGCTGCGTTGCGCCCTGAGCGTACGCCTGCTCGATTCGCTGCCGGTCGGCCATATCTGCGACACTGGATGCAATATCGGTGCTCTTGTTCGCAACAATGATCTTGCTGCTCGGCACGTCGTCGTACTTATAGGTGAGCTCGGTGACGTAGGTATCGACCTGCGTACCAAGCTCGGTCTGCAAAATACGAACGCGCTTACCGATCTGCGCGACGTTGTAGTCGGACTCGTCGAGCTCGGCGAAGCTGATCTCGAATTGCTGCAAAGGGTCCTGCAATTCATTCAGCATGACTTGCGCCGCGGAGAGAAGGCTTGCTGGGTCCTCATACCGGCGGTCAATCCAGATTCTCTCAATAAGACCATACTTGTCGATATACTCCTGCGGGCTCTGAATGTACTCGCAGTCGTTATTGACGCTCTTGATCGTGAGCTGGTTGACGCCTTCGCCGTAGCCCAGGGGGTAAAGCCTGGTACAAATTTGCTGCGGGTCGCTGCCAGAGCCGTACGAGAGCATGTTCCAGCCCGAGCGCACATAGAGCTGCGGCTTTTGTCCGATGCCGATCGACTTGAGGGAGAGCCGCCACGGATAGACGCTTGTATCAGTTACCCACATGTAGTCGGCGAGCGGCGTCGCGATCGAGAACAGGGCCGAGAGCAAGGTCTCCTGCGTCCAGCCGTATTCAAATTGCCGAGCGAAGTCGCACTCATAAAGGACCCAGTTTTGCACGCGCTGCCGATTCAGTACATACCGAATACAATCAGCTGTGTAGGTCCCGTGGTTGCCTACGACGTGGTACCCGAAGAGCACGTTGTCGATCAAGGTCGCGAGAACGTGCTCGCATTGATAGGTCAAAAGGCCGGTCTCAGCGATCTCTGCGTCAACCGGCATAATGCGATAAAGCTCACCGCCGTTGTAGCGGACATAGTTGAAGGGCTGGCAATACTCATTCTTTGCGTCGTTATACGGAAGCGAAAAAGTGAGATACCAAAGACTATTGATCTTGCGCTCTTCCTCTACGCCGCTTGCGTTCTCGGCAATCGCGATACGCTTTCGGCTTTTATCAAAAATTTCAAGCATATCACAAGTACCTCTCTGTGTAGATCAAGTTACCGGACAAGCCGTTGCCGATTGCGCTCTCAATATCAAGGTAGAGAAGATCGCGCGAGATCATAAGCCAGTCGCCGGACTGCTTATCGAGAACGTTCTCGCCATTCAGCAGGACTCGGAAGGTATCGCTGTCAATACGCAATTCGCCGCCAGGCGGAATCGTGACAGTGACGGAAACCTGCTCCGTAGACTGCGTGCCTGCGCCAGAGACCGAGCCGAGCACTTCATAGAGCAACGGGTCGATCAAAATGTCCTTGACTACGTTCGCAAGCGAAGTAAGTGCGTCGGCATAGGCCTCATGCCAGAGAATATCAGCGCTTGCGTACGAGCTTGCGCCAAGATTATCGGCAAGCACGCCAACGATCATGGAGTTCTGCGCGCCGTCAGACACGGCCAGCAAGGCATCTTTGAGCAAGCCCTGCACGATGATATTCGCCTGCATAAGCGCGGCGCTGTTCATTGCCGCATACGACTCGAAGGTCGAAGCAATGCCGATCGCGCCGCGCGCAGTACCACGGAGAATGTCATTGAAGAAGGCGGTCGTCTCGACCGGAATAGCTACGCCGGCAACAGATTCCAGGCTTTCAGTGAGGAGCAGCTCAATGTGAATTGTGTTGTCCTGACTTCCCAGGGAAAACCTGGATAAATTGAAGCGGTCAAAGCTAAACATATTAGTTCAATCCCACCTTCAACGCGCCGACGTCGATCGTCGGCATATAGCCTTTCTTGATCGTGATCGCCTCGGTAAGCTCCTGCAGGTACACAGGCTCGCCGCCCGTTGCCGCAGAGTAGATCGCCGAATAAGTCCAAACGCCCCACGGGGTCGAAGGACGGTTGAAGGACACGGCGAGAGAGTTCTGCACGAGCATCTGACCGCTCGCCTGCTCGCTCGGCGCGGAGAACGTCAGTGCAACACGGGCGTAGTTATCGCCGGCAAGCTCGGAGCCGGTCTCTTCGGGAGAACCGTTCCAAAGGGAGAAATGCGGGGAGATACCGAGGATAGACGTACCGCGGAAGAGATTCAGGAGCTTTGTCTTGAAGGCGTTCGACATGTTGCCGGTCAGGTAGAAGAGCACGTCGCCGGCCAGGAAGACAGGCGGCTCATTCGCGCCGATAACCAGGCTTTCGGTCAACTCGCTGCGGGCGAGCATATTGCCGCCGACAAGAGAGTCCATGATCGCAATATGCGTTACGGTGCCCGCAGGGTCGGCCGGTGCCGCGAAGGTAATGTCAGAGAGATTCTGAATACCGATACCGCCATTCGAGACTGCGGGCTCGGAGAAGGCAATCTCCATGCGGGCATAACCGGCGTAGCTGATTTCAGTGCCGGCCGTGCCAGAGTCGCCAGGGTCATTGAGGAACAAGGCCAGGTAAACTTTGGTCGGGGCGGCGAAGGTAACGCCGCGCAGGACATTCAGAAAACCGGTCTCAAGGTAGTCGCAAGCATACATAGCTTAGTCACTCCTTTTCGTTGCAGTGATCGTGATATTTTGGACGTTGCTCGAGGAGACGTTGCGCAGGACGATCATGCACGGCGTTTCCGCGGTGCCCTGATACGCGATCTTATTGCGTCCGTTCTCAAGCGGCGTGGTGATCGTCGGGCCGTACGCAAACGGCTCGGCGATAAAGTTAAGCTCGAATTCGCGCCCTGTTTCGAGATAGTAGTCCTGAACCTCGGCAGGGTCATAGAGCTCGGCGATATAATACTTGTCAGGCTCGTTCCAGAGACGGAGCCGAGCCTTTTTACTGAGGGCGTAGATGATCTCACGGAACTCGGCTTTTGTGACTTGGCGCGTCAGCGTGCAGGTCATGCGCAAGGTGCGCTCTTCCCAGTTTTTCGCGCCGAAGTCATAAGAGCCAGAGCGGCCAGGAATGGTGATCTTACGGGCTCGTTTCGGGGGAAGCAAGTAGTCGTAAGCAATCACCATCAGGCCCCAGTCGTCTACGCTGTTATATCTGCCGAAGCTAAAGCTATCGCCGGTCATGTCGGTGCAAGCCCCCTTCTTCGGATTTCGCGCGCTGTTTCAGCGCCGATCTGCTTACCTACGCGGCGCGCGTCCTCTTCAGAGCCGTCGCCGTTATAGGTCACGTAGACAATGATTCCATTGTCGTTCGTAATAGTCTGCGAGTGGTTGCCGCTGCCAGAGCCAGAGTTCGCCGTGAGCGAGAGCTTGCTGCTGAGTCCGCCGACCTCTGCGGCGACGGAGACATTCGCGTCGTCGATCAGGTCTTGAAGCTGGGCGCGCATATCGTCGGTCAGCGCAGGCATAGCCTGATCGACGCCCTTGCCGATTCCAGGAGGAATCCAGCGGCCGACTTCCTTGGCGAAGACCTTAGACGGAGACGAGATGCCGAGCGCGGACTTGATCGCGTTGAGCGCGCTGTTCGCGACATTCTTTGCAGCCTGAACAAGCGTGCCGACTGCGTTCGAGACGCCGTTGGCGATACCCTCGATGATGTTGCGGCCAAGGTCGAGCCAGTTGGTATTTGTGATCGTGTCCCATACCTGACTGACGAGATCGCTCGCGGCCTGCCCCAAGTTGGAGAACAGGCTCTTGATACCGTCGATGATCTTCGTGAGGATTTCCGAGCCCTTTTGGAACCATTCAGTATTTGTGATCTTGTCGGTGATCTTCTTGACAAGATCGCTTGCCGTCTGGGCGAGGGTCGTGAAGATGCTCTTAATGCCGTTGATGATCTTTGTGAGGACTTCAGCGCCCTTCTGGAACCACTCCGTATTTGTGATCTTGTCCCAAATCGTCGAGACGATCTTGCCTGCGGCCTCGAAAAGCGAGCCGATCAGGGAGAGAATACCCTTGACGAGCGACTCGAGAATCTGCGCGCCGAGCGCCAGCCAGTCAGTCTCAAAAATCGTATCGACCAGAGCGTCCACGAGATCAAGCGCGGCGTCAATCAGGTCGGGCAATGCCTCGATCAAGCCTTCGGCGATCGCAAGGGTCAGCTCGATCGCGGCGTCGACCAGAAGCGGCAGATTGTCGAGCAGGCCTTGCGTAAGGGCATTTAAGAGCGTGATCGCGCACTCGATGATCTGCGGCAGGTTATCAAGAATCGCGGTGACGAGATTCTCAATGATGACAGGGGCCGCCTCGATGATGACCGGCACCGCAGCAATCAGGCCTTCGACAAGGCCAGTCAGTAGGGCAAGCGCGGCGTCGATAAGGGCGCTGAGATTCTCTGTGCTAAGGAGGCCCTCGACAAACTGCAGGACTGCCTCGACCGCAGCAGGAATCAGAGTAGGCGCCTCTTTTGCGAGACTGTTTGCGAGAGTGGTAATGATCTCAAGGGCCGCAAGCCCCAAGTCGCCAAGAATGGAACCGAGCCCGTTGATTAAGACCTTGCCGATCTCGATCGCGCTGTTGACAAGCGTGTCCTTGTTCTTGAGCAAACCGGAGATCAAGCTCTTAATGACCTTGACGCTGATGTCAATAAACTTCGGCAGCTCACTCGTGATCTTGAGGAGAACCTCAGAGAGAACGTCGCCGGCCGCTGAGACAAGACCTTCCAGGCCGTTCTCGTTGAGCGCCTCGGAGAGTTGCCCGACGAGCTCGGTCGCGAACTGGACCGTATCACGGAGCGGAGCTTGCAGGTTTTCATATACGCCGATGCCGAGTCCCTCGAGGGCCGACTTCATAATCGTAATATCGCCTTGCAGGTTGTCGAGCTGCGTGTCGGCCATGTTCTGCATGGCGCCTGCACTGTCGTCGATCGCGGCGGCCAGGTTATCGAACTCTTCGCCGCAGCCGGCGAGAAGGGCCTGCGCAGATTTTAAGTCGACTTTGTTGAAAATCTCATTGAGGACCTGCGTCTTTTCGCCCTCGGTCATACCCGATAGCGCAGAATCAAGATCGCGGAAAATCTCATTGAGCGGACGCATATTGCCGGCTGCGTCATAGACTTCCAGACCCAGCGAGGACATAGCATCCGCTGCTTTATCTGTAGGCGCAGATAAAGCAAGAATAACGTTTCGTAAAGCCGTGCCGCCCTCAGCGCCCTTAATGCCTCGGTTTGCGAGGACGCCGAGCGCTGCGTTCAGCTCAGTTGTGCCGCCGGCCAAGCTCTTCGCCGTGCCGCCGACGGTAAGAATCGCCTCGCCGAGCTGTCCAACGCTGGTGTTCGCCTTACTGGCGGTTTTCGCCATTTTGTCGCCGAACTCGGTCAGATTTGCGCTGCTTGCCTCGATACCGAGCGCGGCCATTGCGTCGGTCGCAAGATCGGAAGCATACGCAAGATCAAGACCACCTGCAGCGGCCAAGTTCAGAACCGAGGGCAGAACGTCCGCAGAAGTCGCGGCGTCATAGCCGGCCAGAGCCAGGTAGTTTAGAGCGTCGGCGGCCTCGGATGCGCTGAACGCTGTCGTCGCGCCTGCGTCCTTTGCGGCCTGGGACAGCAGCTCAAACTCTTCCGAGCCATTGCGAATGTCTTCGACCGTAAGACCCATTGTCGCCGCGACCTGCGACATACTGGACTCAAAACCGGAGCCGACCTTCACGGCGGCGGTGGCTACGCCGGCAACGGCGGTCGTAACAGCCGCAACCGCAGTCGTAACACCCTTTAGGGCGGTAGAGGCGATACCGCCAAGGCCAGAGAGAGCGTCTTTGAATTTACTGGAATCGCCCTCAATGTCGATAATGACGGAGCCGTCATTTGCCATGTTTCCACCACCTTTTCAGTGGCGTCATCGGCAACTAAGGCAACTACTTGACGCGAATCTCGAATAATTTCTTGCAATTTCGGCCCTTGCAGCGAACAAAAACGCCTGCGCACTTCGCGTCAGGCGCGAGGTACACAGGCATTTCATATCCGCAAAAAGGGCACTTGAGCTTTTTATGCTCAGGCTTTTCCTTTTCCATAAACCTCCTTGAAACGATCGGCAACATACCTCTTGATCGCGGCGTCGCGTTCATTGAGAGTCAACTTATGATCGACTGCGCCGCGCTCGGGAATTGCGTACTTTGCGCGCCGAGTCTCAAACTGTTTTTTCTGCTTGGCGCTCATGCCTTCCGTGCTGCCGGTGCGGTAATAGACGCGCTGCTTGAAGGGGGTATCGTCAGGAAGCCCAAGCATTAGCTCACGGAAGGCCCACCAGTGGAGGTCCTCCTGCAAGAGGTCGATGCCGTAGGCCGCGCGGAACGAAGTATAAAGCGCGTCGGCGTCGATCTCAAAATCGTAGCTCCTGCGAGAGGGCTTAAGGTTTTGCTTGTCGGTCTCCTCCTTTTCATGGGGCTTGCCGAGACAGTAAAACCAGAGAGCTTGTTTGACCGCCTCGTCATACGGCTGCGGCCAGTTGTCACCGAAGAACGCCGTCAAGACGTTCTCCGGTGTAAGCTGGTCGTCAAGAGCCAGAAGCTCGAACCGCATCCCGACGCGGAAGCTCGTATTGATGGGGACCTCACGACCGCCGACTTTTACCGCGTACGGCAACGGGGTCGTTAGGAGATTCATGCGCCGTGTCTCTTATGCTTTGCGCGGCGCTGCGCGCGGTTTACCGGCGTGATCGGGGGCTTAGACGCGTAGGACGCAGCCACACCGCGCATTGCGGTGTTGATCTCGTCGGTGATGTACTTGAACACGTCGCAGGCGTCCCAGAAGGTATAGCCCTCCTTCATGCCGAGAATCTGATCGGACATGCCTTCGCCGAGAATCTCGTCGATTGCGTCCATCACAGAATCGCAAAGGTCATCGAGCGTGCGCTCCTTATTGCCGGAGTCCTTCGCAGCCTGAGACACGCGAAGCAGCTCCTTTGCGGCGTCCTGCACCTTCTTCTGAACCTCGTCGGTCAGCGGTACGGTGCACTTGATCTGATCGCAGAAGTTGAGCTCGACCTGGCGAGCGGAAAACTGAAACATTGCCATTTGTCAAATCCTCCTTCGTAAATTAGCCGCCCATAGCTGCGGAGTAGGTGTACTCGCTCGGCGCGGCGTTGGCCTTCTTGACGTCAATGTCGATGCTGGCGCTCTCACCCGCGGAGCCGCTGCCGTCAGAGTTGACGATGATAGAGGCCTGGCCGGTCTCGCCCTTGCCGTTCAGCAAGCAGAAGTAAACGTACTTGCGAATGACAGCGGAGCCAGTGCCATACATGATGCCATGGGAGAGGGCGAAGTCCTGGAAGTCATCGCCGATATAGCGGTCGCCAGAGACCTTGAAGGCGCGCTGGTTGCCGGTCTTCATGGTGGACTGGCCCGCGCGGATATAGGTCTTGTCCTGGGTGATCGGGTTGAGGTTTGCGTCGAGACCGGTCACGCCAAGCTGCGCGACGGCATAATCCGCGACCTCTGCGGAGCCGTTAGCGGAGCAGTCGATCGCGAGGACAAAGTCGTCGTTGGTGACGAAGCCCTCAAAATCGGCGTTCGGCGTATAGGACGCCATCAGCTCGGAAAGTTTCATGCGGTACGATCTCCTTTCTGGAAATAAGTTAGTCTGAGTTGAAGCTGGTACCGCGCCGTACCGTGATCGTCAACGATAAACGGGTACGCGGTAGAGCTGATCTCGATTGAACGGACCGTGCGGCCCGTGCCGATGTCGGGGAATTGCCGGCGCTTGCTCTTGCGCTCGAGCCAGGACGAAAGGCCCTCATAGAAGGCTTGATTGTCCACGTTCTGCGCGATGTTATCGCTGTAAAACTCGCGGCTCGATACGCAGAAGAGATATTGCCGAATGGAGCTGCCGTCGAGGTAGCGCTTGACGATCTCAGTGGTCGGCACGGTATCGACCGAGTAGCTCTTCGCCTCCTCGGGCAGAAAATCCACGCTGAGCCGGCCATCGGCCAGTCCCTCATAGGTTTTCAGCCAGGCGCGAACGCCGTCAATGATCGTCATTTTGCTCTACCTCCTACATAAGCGGCGAAGTCTCTTTTGAGATCGCCCCCGCGGTCCGCAAGCATACGCTTATCCCATTCTTTACCTCGCATCGGCGCGCCGTGGTAGTTGAGCGCACGGCCTGAATAGCTCTTTGGCGCACGGCCTACCATGACGAGGCCGACATAAACATAATGGGCGTACGGCCCTGGATAGGTGACTTTGCTGCCGTCAGGGGCGATCTGCTTTTGATTCTTCAAATGCGCTCCTGCGCCCGCGCTCATAGGAACGTATGGGTCGCAGTATTTCGCGACCGAGGTCGCGAGGTACTTTCGCGCCTTGTTATCGCTGCCGAGACCGTGCTTAGCAAGAATCTTACTCGGCGTGATGTTGACGCTTTTGATCTTGATTCCGAAACTCATACGCCGCTCACTGCCACATGCGGAAGAGTTCCGCGCCGGTTATCAGCGACCGCGGTGATCTGAAAATAGGTTGAGCCTTTGAGGTCTGCCGGCTTGAGTACCCCTGAAATTTCCCCCTTGACCAGGTAGTCAAGTTTTTCAGGCAAGCAAGACGGGAGAACAGCCTCGGGGATTCGGACCTTATAAACATTGACCGCTTTCGCGCCGTCAGCCGTGACCGCCGTTTCTGTCTTCGCATACCAACTGACGCCCTGAATGGGATAGCAGGCATACGAATCAGAATCGGCGGTCTTGACATGGTGAACGAGCGTCACGAGCTCGGTACATGCGAGGAAGTCTTTCATCGGCGGCCCCTCCCGCGGAACAGGAGGCCCGTAGGCGCGAGGTAGAGCCGAATCGCATTGCTTAATCGGCCCTGCGCCGTTCCTGCGTTCTTTGACGCGCCGGCGCTCGAGGCGCTGCCCGTCGCATAGGTTCGCGAGATGCCGTCGTTCGTCTCGGACGAAACAGGACCGCCGGACTCCTCGATATTTGCCTGGTCGGCATACGCGCAGACAGCCGACATAACCGCTGCGCGTACGGACTCCGCCAGACAGGCCCAGCGCGCGCTGAGCCTATACTCGGTCATGGCGTCCGCAAAGAGGAACGCCTGAGAGGCGAGCCGGTTGAAGGTATCTTCATCCAGCTCGCCGCCGTAAGTGGTCTTATACCACTCGTAGCTGACAACGACCACTTACCGCACCGCCTTCCTTACTGCAGCTTGGCCGTGGCGATGAACAGGCCTGCGGGATTCGGCAGAACGGGCACGAACAGGCCAGACGCCTTAGACCAAACGGCCGTGGGGTCGGGTTCGGTCCACTGGGTCAGGGTGATAAACTGCTCGGCGCTCTTCGCGGTCCAAGGGCCGAGCTGCTCCTCTTCGGGAGTCACGCCCCACAGACCGACGCCGAAGTTCTGCAGGCCGTTGTAAGAAGCCAGGAAGGAGACCTTGCTCTTACCCCAGAAGCGCTGAGTCGTCAGCTTGCCGTCTTTGCCCTCGACGTTGTAACGCAGGTCGTTCGTACGAATATCAGTGATACCGAAGAGCTCGTTAAACAGACCGACGAGCTGCGTACGGGAGACCATAGCGCCAGCGCCGGCACCGCCATAGATGGCCTTGGAGATCCCCTCGCTGGTCAGCATCTTAGAGAGTACGGAACCGGACAGGACCATACCGGTGACGGTGAAGCCCTTATCGCGAGCAGTCTCGACGACTTCTTCGATCTGTGCGAGAACGTTCTTGTCAGGCGTGGAAACGTCAATGTCGAAGCCGGTGTTACCGTTCGGCACGCCGAAGTCAACAGAGAAGTTCAGGCCGTTCTCCTTGACGGTCATCTTGCCGGTAGACAAGACTTCCATCTTAGCGACCTCAGAACGGCAGCGCACGCTTTCGGCCAGGCGAGCCCAGTCGTCGTAAACGTAGGTAATCAGGGCGCTGTCGTTGAAGGCGCCGTTTTCGAGTACCTGACGCAGAGACTCGGTCTGGTTGATCTTCTCCTTGATGAAGAGCTTTTCAACCGTTACGCGTTCCAGCGCAGGGCGAGAAGCGATATGCGCCTCGGTATCGAGACCGTGAATCAGGGCCATGGTGGGAAGCTGGGAACCAGCGGCAAGGCGCAGGTACTCAGCTTTGAAGTTCTGGGTCTTCTGGTCGGGGAAGATCGCGTCACCCAGGTAGTTCGCGCGGGGCATCAGGAAGTTCTGGCTGAAGTCAAGCTGTTCAGCCTGGGACAGCATTCTCAGAATATCGGGCATGTGTTATATCCTCCTTACTTAGATTAGGCCTCGAAGACGGGGTAGACCTTGACGTCCGCGCCCGCGATCGTAACCGTGTCAACGGCGCCGCCGCCAGAGCTCAGGGCCCAGCCGATCTGAGACTTAGAGCTCTTCGTCAGCGGATAGCTCTTAGAGAGCTGGACGATCTCGCCGTCAGCGTACATAGTTGCATCGACGGGAACGTCACCCGTGCCGCCGTCCTTCTCGTAGGTGACGGAATAGCCACGGACGGTCGCGTTCGCGCCAACAAAGACGATGTTCTTGAGCGCGGTCTGCGCAGCGCTTGCGGCGTTCACGCGGTCGCTGATCACGCGGCCCGCGACCATGATAGAGCCGATCGCGTCGCCATCGGTGACGTCGACGTCCTGGAACACGATGCCGGTTGCAGCGCTCGTATTCGCGGGGAACACGGTGCCAGCAAACACGGTCTTGCGATCGCCGTCAGTCTGGCCCATGCTCTGAGGAATCTGCGCGGTCTTGGTGACGAGACCGACTTCGCTATCCAGGAAATTAGGAGTCGCGGTGCCGATCTCAGTTTTCAGAATAGACATGAATGGAATCCTCCTTATTTAGTGTTGGTGTTCTCTGCTGTGGTAGAAGCAGGAGCGAATCTCGCACTCGCAGCACGCGCGGCCTGCGCAGCTCTGCTCAGGACTGTCGGGTTACCGTTTCCAGTCGGGTTTGCGAAGCTGGGGTCAGGCTTTTCGGCACGGAAAGAATCAGGGTCTTTCTTCCGCATTTCCTCAATGCGGGTCTCAAAGCCAACGAGCTTGCCGTCTTTCAGCTCGCAGCGAGTAGCCATGAAGTCAGCGCAGGCCGCGGCTTTTGCGCCCTTGGAGGTAAACTCGATCTTGCCGTCGTTGAAGGCGGTCTCGAGGGCGTCGGCATAATCGCGATCGGCGATTTGCTTTTGATACTTGGCGGTCTCGTCGTTGTACTTTGTCTGCAGGTCGGTAAGCTGCTGCTTGACCTTCTCAGCGTCTTCCGCGCCGGCTTTCAGGGCCTCGAGGTCCTTGTCGCGGTCGGAGAGCTGCTGCTGCAGAGTGGCCGTCTCGGCTTTCGCGTCTTCGGCTGCCTTCTTGTGCTTTTCAATGTCGCGACCATTGATTGCAAGCACTTTGTCGGCCTGCTCGTCTGTCAGGCCCAGAGCGGTGAGTTCGTCCTTTTTCATACTGTTTCCTTTCTTTGCGGTTAGGCTTTTTAGGTCGTTGCCGTGACCTGCCGCCCCGTCCTCATAGGCTGACGGGTAGCCGATATTGCGCGAGCTGCAGGAGTCGAACCTGCGTTGACCACGGCTCGCATATAAAAGGAAGTCATACGGAGCTCCACGATCGTCCGTATGACTTCCAAATATTGGGAGTATAAACACCAGGGCCCCAGGCAGAAAACTCGATACGGGTCGCCGAGGGCTTGTTTATGAGAGTTTTATCCGATCTGCTCACGAGAAGAGTCTCGTTTGAGACCGGTCTGCTTGATAAAATCGCGCTGTCGAGCCTGCCATACACGGACTTTGGCCCGCGCCTCGTCGGTAGATTGCCCAGCCGCCTTCATGGCGACCTCCTCGCGTTTCCATCGGCGAATACCTCGCTCGATATAGCGCTGCTGCTGCAAAGCCTCGTACTCGGTCAACTGCTGGCCGTTATAAGTGATGTCCTTCGCGGCGTAGTCCTTGAGCTGGGCCTTTGAGTAGGTCCGAGGCGCGCCCTCGACATACGGGAAAAAGCTGTGATTGCAGTTCCAGCCGCAAAGGCCGTCGCCGGTGCCGTACCCCGTAGCCTCCTCGAAGTTTTTGTACTTCGGGTGAGAGCCCTTACGGCAATAGATTTGCCCCTGCCACTCTTGATGACTCGGGCGAGCGCCGGCGTGGGCGGTTACTTCCACAAGATCAATATCGAGCTCGTCCATGAGCGCGAGCTGCGACTTTGCGGCGGTCTGGTTGACACCGGTGACGACCGCACGGCGCACGGCCGTCTCAATCGTGTCCACATGGCTTGAGGGATAGGTGATCGACTGAACGCCGGTTCGCGCAAGGTCCTTGACCGCGTTTCTGATTGCGGTATTATAGTCAAACGCCCCTGACGTAACCTGCAGCCAGGCCCGATCAAGAGCGTCTTCAAATTGCTTTGCGGCCGTGTTCGCAGTCGTGCGAGTCAAGTTGCGGAAGATTCCGCTTGTTTGCCGAAGGCCGCTTTGCAGCGCCTCGCGAACGCCGGCGACTGCGAGAGGGTCAACGTCGCTCATGCCTGCGGCAGCGTAGATTTTCGCGTCGGAGGTAAGCGCCTCGTCAACGGCCTGAGACATGAGCTTTTTGAGCTCGGACTGCGTCTTTCCGGTGAGTGCAGAGAGTTGCTGCTCGATCTCGGTCTCAAGCATCCCCATCGCTCGAAGGCGCTGGTGCTGATGCTGGACCGCAGAAATGTAGTAATCGTACTTTGCGATGCGTTCCGCCATGTTCGCAAGAATGTCTTGCTCGATCTTTCCATAAAGCTTGACAAGAGCGTCCGGAGTGGCCGCCAGGTATTCAGGCGTCAGCATCAGCCGAGGTTAAAGGGGTCCGCCGCGGACTCCACAGGGCACATGCTCTTCGCGACCTCTTCAGGCTCGTTGTACCATTTGACGCGGTACTCCCACTTCTGCATAAGGCCGTCGCGAACGTCCTGGCGGTCACGTTCACGCAAGGCGTCCTTATCAGTGAGAATGTTATCGTCGAAGTCGACATAGAGCTCGTACTCCCCACGCGGTGCAAGACCGTAGAGAGTAGCGTAGACGTTGACGCCGTAGACCGCGTTTTCAAGCGCGGCCTTAAAGCGATCTTCGAGAGCCTTGACCGTGTTGAACTTGCGAATCTTCGCGGACATAACCTCAGTTGCGGTTTTTTCCACAGTCGCGGGGTCAGAAAGATCGCCGTAGGCAAGACCAGTGTTGAACTCAATGCGGCGCAAGATTGCCTGCAAGCCCTCGTAGTAACCGGCGTGCCGAAGCGCTGGGGAGAACTCCTTGAAGAAGTCGTCCGAGTCATAGGGCATTTGAATGAAGAGCCGATCGCCGAGCAAGGGATTCGCCTTACTGCCAGGCAGCGAGCCGGAGATCGCCTCAGGAGTACCAATGATCTTACGCTCGGCGCTCTCAAACTCATAGAGGAAGCGCGCCCACTGTTCATCGGCGTCGCGAATCAAGTCTTCGGTCGCGCCACCGTAAATAGAGACGCCCAAGCTGGACGCGGTATCAATGTTATTGCTGACAGGCGGCGTGAAGTAGCCAAAAAGCGGCTTTTCCACATTGTTAATCTGAACCTCTTCGGGAATAGCGGACCACTCAGGAACGCGGCCGAGCTCGACCTCGCTGCCGGTAATACCGTTCTCGTCAGAGGTAAAGGCCTTGTTGCGAATCGTATAGACGCCGTTGGCGAAGTCGTGGTACTCGAGCTTGACGAAATAACTCTTGTCGACCTTGACCGGTTGACTCTTGAATACGCCAGAGACGCAGTTATCCCCATCGTCAAAGCGAAGAGGGATAAAGGACGCGGCGCTTGTGCTGTCGATGAAGACATTTCCGCCCGAGACGTACGGCTTAAAGGCCATACCGCCGAGAGCCATACAAAGCTCGATACTGTTTTGCACGTTCGACTGGAAGCGCGCCAACTGGTCGTTGATAAAGTCGGCGCGCGGACCGCCGTCGACCGTGATCGTCATTTCCGAAGAGACGACCTGCGCGAACTCCTTTGCGATCGCCCGCGGAAGACCGAGGGGCTTGACCTCATCGTCTACCCAGTCGGGCTTGTCGACATACATACCGTACCAACGACTAATAGCACGGGCCATTTTATCGCTGACGAGTGGGTCCGCATCGAAGCTCTTATAAATCACGTTGGAAGGCACAAGCACATTTCTCGAAAATGCACCGAGCTTTCCCCAAAGGTTATTTAATGCCATACGCCCTCACCTCGCGTTTCATAATCGTGCGGACAAAATACCGCATCTGGTCCATGCTGTGATCGTTCTCTTTAATCACGGCGTCGCTCGAAGCCTTCTCGTCCCACGCATACGCGCCGAACTCAGCTTTCGTATTGACACAAGTTTTATTGAAATGGAGCAAGCCGGCTTGCAGCATTGTTCCAGTATCACGAATACCGTCGAGCACGTCGTTCTTTGCGTTTTTGACGCTGAATTTGCCGTGCCGTCTGATCGTCTCCTTGAAAGACGCCGCCGAAGGGTCAATAACGACTTGCTCGATCAGGTAGCCGTCTGCAAAGGCCTCAAGATCGGCATAATACTCTTCATCGGTCTTCTGCTTACCCTTCTTGCGGCCGTCGTAGTAATACTCTTTCACCATGAAGGCCGAGTTGCCTTTTACGCGCCAAAGCCCAAATACACACGGGTTGAGCGTGCCATAGTCGCAGCTAATGTAATAACGACCGCTCGAGCCGTCGTCATCGATCATGTGCTTTTTCGCGTCAAAGAAGGGATAAACAAGGCCCTCGGCCTTCGTCCACTTTCCGAGGATATACCGAGCATAGAAAACGCCCGTATACATGCCCTCATAGCGCTGCTTGATCTTCTCGGAAAGGCTGAGGTTGTCAACCATCGTAAAATGCAGGTGGAGGACGTTCCTTCGCTTGCACTCAAGCACCCATTCTTTGTAGAACCAGTGCATGGGGCCCTCGGGGTTGCAGTTGAACCAGAACTTGCTCCCCGCGACCGAGCATCGGGCGAGAGCCTGCTCGACGAAGGAACGCGGCATAAGCGCGACCTCGTCAAAAAGAACGCCTGCCAAGGTCATGCCCTGAACAAGCGTATAACTGGATTCGTCACGACCTCCGAAGAGGTAGTAGGTATTGCTGCGGCCGCCGACCGAGATAATCAGCTTATTTTCGGCGCGCCGCTCGGTCACCTTGAAAAGACCCTCAAGCCAGGAGGGCAGATGCACGATCACATTACGGCGCAGAGACTCGATCGTGCGGCCGCAAATGGCGAAGCTCTCATTGTCGAAAGAGTACATACTCCAAAGGATAAAGCCGACCGCCATTGAGACCGTCTTGCCCGATCGAATAGAGCCGTCGCAGAGAATGCCGTCGTAGTCTGCAAACTCAGGTCTCTTCCACCACGTCAGCGTCAACGTCTGCCGAGGACTGAATCTCTGGTATTTCATTTAGATCGATTCCCTCCTCTGCAGCGCCGGCGATCGCCTCAAAGAGGTTATTCTTCTGCGTATCGCCCTCCGGATTCGTCCCATCAAAGAGACCGAGATATTTGCCGAGCATCTCGAGAGCGCGAGCCTTATCAGCGAGTTTGACCTCTACGCCATACATACCCTCCTTGACAGAGGCGAGAGCTGCCAGCTTATCAGCGGCCACGTCGTCAGAATCTTTAATAACAACACGGCCGCCCTGAATCGTCAAAAAGTCAGTAGCCTTCGCAAAGCCGATCGAAGCAAGTTCTTTCAGGACTCGCTCTCGCGTGATCTCGAGCTTTTCAGCCGCCGACTTTTGTCTTTTTTGGATTGCGGCAGCAATTTCGGGTTTCTTCAAATTTGAAACGCCGATCGAGTAAGCCGTCTTTTTGCTATATCCTGCACGGATTGCGGCTTGCGTCGCATTCAGGTCGACAAGGTATTCATCGACAAACTTTTGCATCTTCGGAGTCATTTTGCCTGCCACGCTCACCACCTCCAAACGCAGCAAAATGAAAAGAGCGACTGTTTCCAGCCGCTCTTCTTCAGGAGGAAGGACAATGGCCGTGCTCGCCAAAACCTTCCATACTGTTATATCAAGTTCTCACGCGCATTAACGCGTTTTTATATGAATTAACGCGCTTTTGCTGTCTCCTGTAATGCGAGTAAAGCTCTACGATGAAGCTCCTGGGTCCATCTGAATGTGTAATTCATTCTAACGGCAATCTCCTCCCACCGCAGATAGCTGAGATACCGAAGCTCGAGAACAGTTTTGAAGTTCAAGTCCTCAACAAGCTCTTTAATGATCTGAGAGGTCTGCCGCTCAAAATCGGCGATCTCCATGATTTCGCTCTTAATCTCTTCCTCAAGCTCCATGATCGCAACAACGCAATTCTCGGTCTTGCTCGTAGGGTAGCCGCCGCCGCTTGAAGAGTTTTCAGGATTCGCAGTAATGGACTCGGCAACTTGCCGCCACCTTTCAATGCGTTCTTGCCTTGCTGCAATACGCTCCTTTGCCCGATAGCCACGGTTGAGCACGGCCATCGGGTCGTCAGATAACGACTGTAAGATTTCTTCTGTCATGTTACCTCCTTGATTCTGGCCTTGACAGCCTCAAGCAAAGCGTTCTGGCCTGCCTCTTTATCTCGTAAGACAATATCGTAAATACGCTCATCGATCGTACCTTTCGCCGCAAGCGTGTGAATGAGAACGGGCTCAGTCTGTCCGCGCCGATGAAGGCGCTTATTTGCCTGCTGGAAAAACTCAAGATTCCAGGTCGGACTATACCAAATCGCGATATGACCGCCGAATTGTAAATTAAGACCGTGACCTGCGCTCGCAGGATTTGCGAGAAGAATCGGAATCTCTTTCGCGTTCCATCGCTTGACAACATTCTCCTCTTTTACATGAACGGCCTGAGGGTATCGCGCCTGCAACCGATCGAGCTCATGCTTGTAGTTGTAGAACACCAAAACAGGTTGACCGTTCGCCTCCTCGATAAGCTGGTCTAAGACCTCGAGCTTTTGGTCATGGACGATCTGCGCTTTGCCGTTTTCGTCATAGACTGCGCCACCGGCCAACTGCAAGAGCTTATTCGTCAAGATCGCAGCCGTCGCCGCGTCTACGTCTCCATCTGCAAAGGGCAGCAGCATAGTCTTTTCAAGCTGCTGATACATAGCCGCCGCTTTTTCCGAAAGTTTGACCTCATGGGGAATCGTAAGCCGTTCAGGAAGGCCCGTCGTTTCCATGCTGATACAGAGATCACTCAATTTCGCAAAGATCGCTTCACGGGCCCCGTCCTTCAAGTTCCAGTCATAGACAATTCCGTTCGGCCCGCGTCTGCCAGGCGTGAAGTAGGTGTCACGATAGGCCGACAACGTTCGACCAAGCCGCGCGCCTTCGTCCAGGAGGTAAACCTGGGACCAGAGATCAAGTAGACCGTTCGGAGCCGGCGTACCAGTAAGGCCGACGATTCGGTCGATATATTTTCGGACTTTCCGAAGAGCCCTAAAGCGCTGGGCCTTGCTAGACTTGAAGCTCGATAGCTCGTCGATTACAACCATATCGAAAGGCCACTTCTTCTTATAGTAGTCGACGAGCCAAACGACATTTTCGCGATTGATGATATAAAAATCGGCGTCAGTATGTAGCGCGTCAACTCGTTCCTGCGCCGTGCCGATAATCAGAGAATAGGTCAAGCCCTCAAGCTGGTCCCACTTCGCCAGTTCGTCGGGCCACGTCTCTCTCGCAGGAAGGAGCGGCGCAATCACAAGAACCTTGCTCGTCTCAAAATAATCCCGCAGCAATTTCTCACATGCTGAGAGAGTGATCGCCGTCTTGCCGAGGCCCATATCGAGGAACAGCCCCGCGGCCTTATGCTCAAGGACAAACTTCTCGGCAAAAGCCTGATAGGGGTAAGGCGTGTATTTCATACCCGCACCCCGATCTCAATAAGTCGCTGACGAAAGACGCTCGCGTCGTCGATCAGCCAGACATGACAGCCCAGCCCCTCCAAAATGCGAAAGACTTTCTTCTGCTGCTCGCTCCGCCCATCATTCAAGCCTGGACGCTTAAGCTCGACAAAGATGATATGGGGCCCAGGCAAAACACAGATTCGGTCAGGTACGCCCCGACGTCCAGGGCTTACCCACTTCCAAGCCACGCCCCCGAGGGCCTCGACTTGTCGGCGGATATTCCTTTCAACTGTTGATTCTTTCAAAGCTACCTCCTATTGTAGCGAAGTAGCAAAATAGCGCTCGCGCGTATATGTACCCTACGGATTAAGGGTAAAAGGAAATTTTTATGTCTTTTTAGGTTTAATCCATAGGGTTCAATAGGTATAATTGCTACTTTGCTACCAAATTGATGAAAGGCTTGGAAACACTGGCTTTTAGCCGTAGCGAAACGAGTAGCAATTCGATTTGTGTTTTGCTATTCGCTACGGCCCCGAGTAGCAAAACTCTTGCCGAAAATCGGTTTGCTACTCGTTTTGCTACTCGGTTTGCTACTCCGTTTCCTCGCGAACGAAGCCCCGTTGCTGGCCGTAAATCTCGCCATAATTGATTCGCGACCGAGCTTTCCAGCCTGGCAGCCGTTTCAACATGGCGTTGTACTCACGAGTTTTCTGCGGTGTGTAGTCCTTAACGGTTCCGCCGAACAGCTCGCAATGAATCTCCAAAGCGCAAACGGTTTTGCGGCGTTCGGTTCCTGCTTGCTTTTCATCGTCAAAGCCGTCATTCCAGTACGCAAGCCGCTGACTCAGATTTCTTGTGGCCCAGTCCTTCGGAAGAAGACGCTCGACAAACTGTTCAAGCAGGCCTTGCTTACCGTTCATTTCAGTATGCGCGTCCTGAATCTGCCGCGCGACAGCCTCGATCTTCGCGTTGTCAAGATACCAGTTTTCTCCAGCGGAATACCGCATGACGATCTCGGCCCATACCTGGTCAACGATCTCAGCGGTAAAGTAGTCACCTGTTTCTCGCCCCTTGTCTGTGACAGTAACCGGCCAAAATCGGCGGCCGCCTGTTGCGTCTCGCAGGAACTCGTCGTCGTTGGTCGTACCGAAAAAGGCGCATTGCCGCGGGTGCTCCTGTGTGCGCTTGGCGTAAGCTGCGCGATAGCTGTCTGACTGCTTAGAGACAAACTGCTTGATCGACTCGAGCTCGGCTTTTCGGGTCGCGGCCATTTCTCCCATTTCAATAAGCCAAAAGCCTTGAATCTGCTCATAGGCCTCTTTGCCTTGAACGGTATAGAAGGAATCAGAAAACCAGGACTTACCGAGCTTGGCGAGGGTCGTAGACTTGCGGCAGCCCTGCGGACCAACCAGGACAAGAATATGATCGTGCTTACACCCAGGCTGCATGATTCTCGCAACTGCGCCGATCAAGGCTTTGCGGGTGACGGTTCTTGTATATTCGGTATCTTCGGCGCCGAGATAATCAATGAAGATCGTGTCCGCGCGAGCGACTCCATCCCATTTGAGACCCAAGAGGTACTCGCGAACGGGGTGCCGCATACAGCTCTGCATCGCGAGAAGCACGGCGTCGCCGATCTTCATAGTGTTTACGATTTCATACTTGATCTCAAGGAAATTGCGAAGGCCTGCGTCGTCGGTATCGGTCCAGGTCGTTGTCATTCGATCAGCGAGCTTGCACCACGGAAGATCTCCGCAAACCGTCATTCGTTCCTTGAAGGTATCGTAAAAGTATTTACCGCGAAGACCTGCATCGTGCTCCATAATGAGCTGCACGTTGTTGATCGTGTTATCGAACTTCCCGTTTTTGTTGCATGTGAGCTGTCCTACCCAGTCATAGTCTTCGTCAGGGTCGTCAAAGCGGTCCTTGAGGCGCTCGAAGTTGGCCTTAGCAAGCTCTTCACGAACCTCAGGAATCTGCATTGCCTCGTCTTGCAGTTTCATAAACGAGGGCATTTTGTGAGACGGCGTGCCAGGGCTTGTATCATCGTCCAAATTGCCATAGAGGTGAATACGGACGAGGTCAAAGGCGTTACAGAGCTTTCCGCTTGCAGGGTCCGTGCCGTGGTGGGAGTAGGCGAAAACGCCGTTGTCGTAGAGGACTAAACCGCCAGAGGTTGAGCCGCCTTTGTAGGTATAACGGTTGTCGTCATACTTCTCATAGGTATCAGAAAGAAAATGCTCGATCGCGTCGTGAATGTCATAGACACGGCAAAACGCGCCGACAATACCGTTTTTCTCGAGCGGACTTTCCTGGTGAGACGCAAGCCTATGTAGAGCCTCAGCTCGACGCGAAGAGATCGGCCACTCAGATGGGTCATGCCAGTCGACATACCGAGCAAGCTGCTCGTCTGCGTTCAGCCACGGTCCATCCTCAACCTCATACCGATACTCAGCATTGATCGAGGCAGAGGGCCAGTACATAAGTCGATGCGGCTCATAGGTGGTGTCGTCGCACATGTCAATACCGATGTCCTGCGCGACCTTTCGGGCGATCGCAGAATATTCCTCAGGAGAGACAGGACGAGAGAGCGGCATAACCAGACGAAGGCGCGGGGCCTCTGGCCGATGGCTATGCGTGCTATAAAGAACGGCTGCGCAGCCTAAGACCAAAACGACCGTGTCCCATGGGTCTGCGTTCCTTGGCACGTCGTCGAGGTCTAAAGTCAGGAGCCGGCGCTGCATGATCGCCTCAGCTTTACGGCGGCCGCCTTTAAGAGAACCGCCGACAAAGCCGCCAACGTCCTTGATCTCGTCGCGCTTGCTTTTTGCAAAGCCTCTATACTCGTCAACGGTCTCAGGTGTTTTCGTCGGAATACTCAGGCGTTCCACGAGCTGAGACCATAGGACCTCTTTGTTTTTCCACTGAGTCGAGCGCCTGGATTCACCGACGGCAATCGTGACCGGGCCATCATAGCGGATTTGATTCATTCGTCGATCTCCCTTCGCACAACTCTCATAATGCCTGCATTGCGAATCATTCTGTCGCACATATTGCAGGGCTTAGCCTCAATCCATTTCTTTGTTCTGGGGTCATAGCCGACCAGGTAGAGCGTAGAGCCTTGGAGCTCTTGCCTTGACGCGCTGATGATCGCATTTTGCTCCGCGTGAACGGCTACGCAAGAGCCGTATTGCGAGCCATGTGCGGCGGCGGTCTCGTCAAGCGGCAGCTCGTGCGATCGGCAGTAGCAAACGCCGGTATCGCAGCAATTCGCCTCGCCACGAGGAGAGCCATTATAGCCGGTTGCGATGACTTCATCGTTTTTCACGACCACCGCGCCATAGTGTTTTCGCAAGCAGGTTGACCGCGCGGCAACGGCCGCGGCAATGTTCAAATAGTATTCGTCTTTGCTGACTCGTTCCAAATGAGCCACCTCCGTTTCAGCTCCCCCCCCCGAGGCAAAAGCCTCAGGAGGGAGGGCAAGATTCTATTTGCCAGTTGAACCGAAGGCACCGTCGCCGCGAGCCTTTCCCGCGTCAAGAACGAAGTCGGGAGTCGCAACCGGCAGCACGACTAACTGGCCGATACGGTCGCCGCGGTAAATGTGATATGCCTCGTGACCGCCGTTGTGAATGACCGCGTGCATTTCTCCGGTATAGCCAGGGTCAAGCGGAGGGAGCTTGCAGTCGACACCCTTCGCAGTCTGGCTCGACCTGGGAAAGATGAACGCGCCGAAGCCGGCAGGAAGCTCAAGGCCAAAGCCGAGACCAATCACGGCAGAGCAACCAATCTCGACGATCTGGTCTCTAAGCGCATACACGTCTGCGCCGACGTCGTTCGCGTAGGCCCTCTTCGGCAGCATATCCGTGGGCACGCCATGATCGATGAGCTTAACCTGCATCGGTTGCACCTTCTTCCTTAAAGAGTAAGGGATAATCAAGCCGCAGCAGCTCGCTCGGAGTTAAGTACGGCATGGGATTCTTGCAGCCCATTTTACCTTCCTTGCATGCGCCTCTCATGCAGAAGGGGCCGGTCGTCGCGCGGGCGAAGAGCCGAGGATTCAGCTTATAGAGCTCGTCCCAAACCTTGAGCAGAACCAGGCGAGTCTCGGACGTATTGCGCCGACAAGTGCGCTGGCCGATGATGTGCTTCCACTGATAGGGCGTCGCGCTGATAAGAAGGACATTGCGAAGGCCCTGTGGAGCCATATAGCCGGCCGCGTCATTGTCAAGGCCCTGCTTGACGGCCTCGGCGTAGTTTGCCATATTCAGCTTACAAGAGGTCAAATAGGTTTCCTCTTCACCACGCTCAATGACCTCATAGGGAATCGCGAAGGCAGCGTCATCCGAGTAGTCGCTGTACTGCAGCGAGGCGGACATGAACTTGACTTCGTTTTGGTGGCGCGTGATCTGCGCCAGGAAGCGCCGACTCGCGCCAACAATGACAACGTTGATCGCGCCGAACTTCTGAATCGTCGGGTGCGGCAGCTTTGTCATTGCAGTTACCGTGTCTTCGGTGTAACTCTTGTTGTAGAGCGCCATAAAGTCGTCCAGGCTTTTGATCTTGTGGCCGCGCTGCGTAAGACGCGCAGCACAAACCATCATCTTCTCAGCCGAAGGAATGACTTCGGGATTTAAGACCGCAACTTCGATGCTTTTCATGCGGACCTTCCTTCCTCAACGATTGCCCGCAGAATCAGCAAATAGTTGATACTGTCGGTGATCTTCTCGTTCCACTGCGTGAGCGGATAGGACTGACGCGAGCCGACCATATCGGCAACGGAAACGAGGTGCTTGCTCAGCATCCCAAAAGCGGCCTGAGCGGTCGTCATATCCTGCAAAGCCGCGGCTTTCTTGAAATGCGCCAGGCGGTCGACTTCGGTTTCGTCGGTCGCTTCTTCGGCGTATTCGGTGCCCTTACCCATGAGGACGAGCTCACTGCGGGAGAGCTGGTCAGTCACGATCTTGTCAAACTGTTTCAGATTCATTGTGTACCTCCTTCGGCATAATCAGCAAAAAGCTGGTGTTGATGGGAACTGCGAGCGCCTTCTCGACAGGCTGCTCCTGCTCGGCGATAAGGCCGGTTAAGTCAAAGCCGAGAGTCGAGAGATATTCAAGACCGAGCTTTGCGTTCGCGAGGGCGTTGACATTCAGCGCGACATTGTAATAGGTCTTTTCGACCTCGCGCCGAATATCGGAAAAACGCTTTTTGAGGTCTCTATCGACCTGGGCCTCAAGCAGCTCGGTCTCTTGCAGCTTTTCAGCCGTAGGAACTCGCGCAAGAAGTATGTTTGAGATTGAGTACAGGATTGTTCCCCAGCGCATAGACAAGGGACCTGCGAGTTCCTCGTTCTTCTTGTGCCAGTCCATCATATAGTCGTAGACCTCAGTCAGACGCGGCTCGACATACGCAACCATATCAGCGAACTTTGTGCGCTCGAGCTTTTCCGCGAGCAACGCGGCTTTTGCGGCGGTCTCCTGTGTATCGACCTGCTTAAGAGCCTTACCCTTTTGCTCTTCGAGCCATTTCAATAAGATTTTCTTAGTCACTGTTCTTCCTCCAAATTAGTCTTTGCGATAATACTCGCACTCGTAAGCGTCGGCGCGAAGCGGCAAATTCGGGGCCCAGGAGATCGGCTGCCCCATGAGCGCGCCCAGCTCTTCGGCAGAACTGACGCCGATCGGAACCTCGCAAATCACTTCATCGTGAACGTGGAAGACGATCGGGAAGCCGGCGGCCTCAAGCCTAAACATGGCCTCAGCCAGGCAGTCGCGGGCGGTAGCCTGAACGATATTCTCCACGAACTTCGGCCCGTAGGATTCAATACGGCCCCAGCCGCCCGAGGACTGAATTGTCCCCTCATAGGTGATATTGTCGTCGCCGTCGACGCGGGGCTTGACGTAGCTGAGCTCTCGACCGTTCGGCAAGCGCAGGCGCATAAGGGGTCCTTGCTTGCGAAGTCTCATGCCGTGCGGCAAATCAACAGGCGCTTGCGTCGTAATACACCGGCGAACGGCAGAGTCCGTGTCCCACCAGAACCTTGTGATCGACTTATTCGCCGCGCGCCAACTATTGACGATCGGCTTGAGCTCAGACTCTTCAAGGCCCATCGCCAAAGCGCCCATACTCTTCATGGCACCAACGGAACCGCCATAGCCCAGGGCGAGCTCAGCAATTTTACCCTTCTGACGCATCGGGTCACCCTTCTTGACGGAACCCTTCGGCAGGTGAAACATCTGCTCGGCAGAGGCCTCGTAGATTTTGCCGTGCGTGTTGAAGACGTCCATACGCCATTCTTCATCGGCGAGCCAGGCAAGCACGCGCGCCTCGATCGCAGAAAAGTCGGCCACGATGAACCTGCAGCCAGGTTTAGGAATAAAGGCCGTACGAATGAGCTGGGATAGCGTTCCTGCCGTATCGTCAAAAAGCATTTCAAGGGTCTCGAGATCACCCTCACGAACCAAACGCCGCGCGGCGTCGAGCTCGCTGTCAGGCATCTTGTTTTGCGGCAGGTTTTGCATCTGCACCAAACGCCCAGCCCAGCGTCCGGTGCGTGCGGCACCGCAGAACTGAGTCAGGCCCCGAATGCGTCCGTCAGGGCAAACCGTGCGGAGCATCGCGTTGTATTTTTCAGTTGAGGTCTTCGCAAGCCCTTGACGAATATCGAGCATCGCGTGGACCTCTTCATTATCGGTGCCGCTGCGAACGTCACCAATCATCTTTTTATTAAGGCTCTCCACCTCAAAGCCAGAGACTTCCTCAATCCAGGACTTAAGCTGCGCGGCGCTCCTCGGGTTGTCAAGACCTGTCAATTCCTTCGCGGCGTTAAGCAGCCGCGCTTTTACGACCTGGTCGATCGCAACCGCGTTTTCTGCGAGTACCGTATCGACGCCGACACCGCGGTCGTTAATATGCTGGTCGATTATCCACAAATCGTGCTCACTGGGAATCACGGGGAACTTCTGCAGGCGCTTCCTGATCGCGCGCTCCGTCACGACGTCCTGACGGTTATACTCGACATAGAGGTTCCACCGCTCGGGGTCATGGTGAGGAAGATTGCGCGTGCGCTCACCGTTGACCTTTGTGGCCTTGCAGGGAATTGAGAAGTACCGAATCAGAGCTTTGCCTGTCTTCGACTTCTGCTTGTCCTCAGGCAAGCCGATCACTTCGCCAACAGCTTCCAAGCTGCCAGGCAAGCCAAGCTCACGAGCCATGACCGCAGTGCAGCTCCATTGATCTGCAGGAGTCACGCGACCCATAAACGCGCTCAGACAAGTCCGTTCAAAAGACGCATTGAATGCTGTCTTGAGGATTTCGGGGTCATACAGGGCGTCCTGGAGCTCCTGGGGTAGCTTCTGGCCCTGCGCCATGTCGATAACTTCAACAGGGCCATCGTCCCAAGCATAGCCGAAGAGCAGAATCTCAAAATCAGGGCTTGCTGCATAAGCGTAGACGCCGGCTTTTTGAAGAGAGACTGAGGAGTAGGTTTCAATATCGATTGCGAGAGTTTTCATACGCTTGCTCCCTTCTTGCTATTGCGGGGAGGGGGTAAAGCCCGAGGGCGTGGGCACGTCGCGTATTTTCCGCAATCGTGCACCACTCGAGCTGGCTGGCGCGGTTATCATGCTTATTGCCGCGTCTGTGATCTACAACGGGGTAACCGTGCGGATTCGGCACAAACATTCTTGCGACAAGTAAGTGAACCTTCACATTGCGGCCGTTCAGGCTTACTCGCAGATAACCGCGCCGATCGTCAAAAGGCTTTAACACGCGCCCCGTACTTTTGCGCCGAATCTCTCCTAAGCGATTGATCTCATACTCAGGAAAGTCGGGAATCGTGTGCCAGACGATCTTCATGGGCTCAGCTCAGGAGATCGTCGTCTTCGTCCTCGAAGTCGTCGTCCCAGTCGGAGTCAGTCACGACGCCGCCAGACAGGGGCTCGCCGTCGCTGAGCTTCATAATGCCGTTCAGGCCTGCGGAAACGCCCTTGTTACCGTTTGTGTCATAAACATAAAAGTTAACGATCGCGCGGCCGTAGCAACCGGAATAGAGCTCGCTTGCCTCGGTAATCGGGGTCTTATCGGCGTAAACGATCACGGGCTTGTTGTTGGAGCTGCAGGTCATAACGTAGTGACCCTTGCACTCGGGGCCGAACTCGCCGCCGTTCGGGCGCTCGCCGTCACCGTCATGCAAAGTGGTTTTCAGGGCGGACGGCAGTTTCTTGCCAGAGTGCTTCTGCAGGTAGGCGGTCTTCGCAGCCTCGATCGCAGCTTTGATCTTTGCGATCGTGTTCTTGTCAGTCTTCGGAATCAGCAGGGTCACGCTGTACTTCGGCTGAGCGCCTTCCTGAGCGGCGCGAGGGGTAAAAGCGTTGACGTAGGAAAAACGAACGCGACCGGTAGTGATCTGAGTAGCAGTAGCCATTGTAAAAATCTCCTTTAATTTTTAATAATGTAGACGTCAGCGTACTGAACGCCGAAATTTAATGCTTCTTGGTGGGTATCGAAATAAATGTCAATGCGGTTTCCCTTGATGGCGCTGCCCGTGTCTTCGGCAACGTATGTATGGCCGTCAATCACGATCTCAGAGCCGAGAGGGATAATGGAGGAATCAACTGCAATCGTTCGGCCGGCCTCGACGACCGCGCCAGACGCGGTAACGCCATAACCGAGGTCACCAGGGTCTTTTCCGCAGCACTTGCGGCAAGCGCAATACGCAGTCAGGCGGAACTCGCCAAGCTCCTCGAGAACGGGTACGGTCTCTTCGGGCTCAGTCTCGATAGTAGGCTCGGGCATGATCTCAGGTGTCACATACGACGTGGGCTCAAGCTCTAAGGTCGGAGCTGTAGTCTCCTCGATGGCTTTTACCTTTGGCAGGAAAATCGCCATGAGAACGATCGTGCAGACGAGCGCCAGAATGACAGCCCACTGAATACGAATCAAACGCGCCTGCTGATACAGGAGCCGCCGGCTTTTCGATTGCGTCATTGTCGTTTCCTCCTCTTACTCGTCAAAGGCTTTGAGGACCTGGTCTTCAAAGCGATACGCGGGCCGCTTGTCCGATTCAGGCGCAAGCGTCGGCGCGCCCTGGGGCTTGACGATCAAATCACCGAGAATCTCAGCGAGGGTCTTCTTGCCGAAGTCGCGCTCCATCTGCGTAAGCGTAATGAGCTTGCGATCGTAAAGAAGAGACTCGTCATAGCCGGCGGCCTTCATAGCCGCGACAACCTTGTCCTCATCTGCAAACTTACGGTTGCTGCGGCCCTCAACCATTTTCCAGCCGGTTACCGTTTCACCGGCAGTCAGCGCGCCAGACACAAGCTCACGCAGGTCCTTAAGCCAGGCTTCAATGTCTGCGGACTTGGCAAGAATCGCGCCTGCCTCTTCAGGAGAGATGAGCAACGGGTCAGGGCTCTCGTCAAAGAGCTTGAGGTTTTCTTCGGCACGAGCGCAGCACTGATTCTTTGCGCGGCAGAAACGGCAGGCTTCTTCGCTCGGCGCGAAGTCACCTTCGCCCTTGTCTGCGAGCTTTGCTCTCGGCTTGACATAGCTCTTGCCCCAGGAGGTAAGCTCCTTGACGGTCTTCTCGGAAGAATCCTCGATACCAGAGAGACGCGGTTGGAAGATCGTCATGCGAACGGTTTTGATCTCATAGAGATCACCGAATTGCTCGAGCGCGCCCAGGCCGTAGAGTTGCATCTGAGGATTGTCCTCAGCCTCGACGCGATGGCCCTTGCCATACTTAAAGTCGATCACGTCGAGAATCGGCTCGGCAATAATCACGCAGTCACCGGTACCAAAGCCGCCAGGCACATACTTCGAGAAGTCGAGGCGAGTCTCGAGGATAATCATTGCGTCGGGGCAAGTCTTCTTTGCCTCGGCGAGGCGGCTGGTCACGAACTTCGCGTAAGCGACCGCGCACTCACGCATTTCTGCATTGTAATAGCTGTTCGGCTCGAACTCGGATTTGATTTGATTCTCATAAGCGACCTCATCAAGCTCGCCGAGGAAGTAGCGCGTTGTGAGCTCTGCGAGAGCGTGCGCAACCGTTCCCTCTTCGGCGTAAGCGCTGGTCGACGCAGGGAACTTCTGCTCAAGCTGGGCGCTCGGCGTACATAGGAGCCACCGATGCGCGCCGCTGGCGGATAAGAGAGCATGTTTAGCCATTAGCAGCCACCAACTTCTCGTAGAAGACGGGATAGTCTTCTTCCTTAACGGCGGACAGGTTTGCGACGCCAAGCTCCTTGAAGATCGCCTTGAGGGCGGCCTTGTCATTCTTAGAGAGCTTGACCGCGAGGGCTCTCACGTCAGCCTTAGAGATTGTCTTCTCCTCAGTAGGCTTAGCATCAGGGGCCACAGGCGCGGACTCCGCAGGGGACTCCTGGGGTGCCTCGGTGGAGGTCTGGGCGGTAGGCGTTTCCGTGGGGGCAGGTTTATCGAAAAGAGACATTTGCATGTTGGTCTCTGTGTGCTCAGGCTTTTCAGTCAGAAGACTGGCGAGCGCCTGGCTCAGAGTTTCTTTTTTCGGGTCATAGGTGACCTCAACTTTGATCGTTGCCATTTTGTCGTTCCTCCTTAGATTTGAGCCATATTTGAAAGGCTTGTTGGTTTTTAGGGTCTTGAAAAAAGGTTTTTGCATAATCGAGAATCTGTGTGCACGCCAGTTTCTCGGTCTGCTCTAAAGTTGCCTCGGCAAGCATTTGTTTCCTTTAGGAAACTTCCTCCGCAAAAAAAATCTGATTGCGTTTTTCCACGGAGAGATGCAAGCGTCCGGAGCACTTGATGATCTCGCCAACACGAAAATCAACACGGCCATTCAAGCGCTGGTAAAAGGCTTTAGGCTTGAGGCCACAGATTTCTGCGAGCTCTCTGACGCTGCAGTTGTTCTCAACCATAGAGGCGCGAAGAGCATTAGCATTGAGCATTTAGGCGTCCTCCTTTCTGAAAAAGTTTCCTTAAGGCTACTCAATCATAGCGCATCATTTTGGATTTGTAAACCCCTAAAGGAAACTTTTTTCTGTTTTCGAGAAAAAAGTGTTTCCTTTTTGACACTTACGCGTTATAATAAGGGTCAGACTGACAAGGGCGGTGGCATTTATGACTATGGGCGAGCGAATCCATGACAGGCGCAAAGCCTGTGACCTGACTCTCGAATACGTTGGCAACTTCGTGGGCGTTGCGAAGAGCACCGTACGTAAATGGGAAAACGGCGATATTGAGAATATCAGCGCGCTGCGGCTGCAAAAGCTCGCCAACGTACTTGGCACGACAGTCGACTACCTGATGGACGGCGTAACGTCCAACCTTACCTACAAGAACATTGAGCCCATGCCTGACTCTCGGCTTTTGCCGATCGTCGGTAAAATCGCTTGCGGCGAGCCGATTCTTGCGAAGCAGAATATCGAGGGTTATGCTGAGCTTGATCGGCGTGTTCATGCTGATTTTGCTCTTCGCTGCGTGGGCGACAGCATGATTAACGCGCATATCTTTGACGGTGATCTGGTCTTCATCAAAGAACAGCCGGACGTGGACAATGGCGAGATCGCAGCGGTCGTCATTGACAATGAAGCAACACTCAAGCGCGTTTACAAGTACCCAAACCGCATTGAACTTCGCCCCGAGAATCCTCTGTTTCCGGTTCTGCAGTATGAAGGCGCCGAACTGGGAAACGTCCGTATCATCGGCAAGGCTATCGCATTCCTGGGCAGGGTTCGCTAAATGGCGAGGGGCAAACCGTGGACGAGAGAGGAGCTCATTGTGGCCTACGCGCTTTATTGCGTGATTCCTTTCTCGAAGCTGAATAACAGCAACCGAACGATCAAAGACGCGGCGGAGATAATAGGCCGATCGCCCGCAGCGCTTAAAATGAAGATTTGCAACCTTGCGGCATTGGACCCTGACTTCCTGGCGACTGGGCGCGTGGGACTCTGGGGCGGAATCTCGAAGCTCGACCGAGAGATTTATGAAGAGTTCTCGAAGGACTGGGAAGGACTGAGTACAAAGGCCGAGAGCATTGCCGGACTGCCGCTCTTTGATCTGACTGAGCCGGTCTACAATGGCGACCCGCACCGGAAAAAGAGCTATGCTGAGATCGCGGACAAGCAAGCGCGAAAGTTCTTCCGGAAGTCAGTCATTTCGGCGTACGAAGGTCGATGCTGTATCACGGGGCAGAGCATACCGCAAATGGTGATCGCGAGCCATATCAAGCCGTACTATGTATGCGACAAGAGCGAGCGCGCGAATCCCGCAAATGGGCTTTTGCTCAATGCGTTTTATGACCGCGCTTTCGATCAAGGGCTTATGACGGTCTTGCCTGATCTTACGATTCAAGTCTCGGACTATGTGAAGGACAGCTACGACGACCAAAATACGAAGGACTGGCTACTCGGCGTAGAGGGTACAAAAATCATCAGGCCAAAGAGGTTCGCGCCAAACCGTGATATGCTGGCCTACCACAATGAGTTTGTATTCCTGAGGTGATTCCATGCAGCGAGCAGTGATATATGCCAGGTACAGCCCTGGACCAAATCAGACAGAGCAGTCGATCGAGGGGCAAGTCCGAGAGTGTACAAAGTACGCCGAGCAGCATGATCTCCGAATCGTCGGAACTTATGTTGACAGAAAGATTTCTGGCAAGACGGACAATCGGCGAGAGTTTCAACGGATGATCGACGACAGTGAGAAACACATATTCGATGTCATCATTTTGTACCACACGGACCGCTTTGCTCGTAACCGATACGACAGTGCGATCTACAAGCATAAGCTAAAAGAAAACGGTGTTGAGCTGCGATACGCAACGACCGACATTCCAAAGGGACCCGAGGGAATTATCCTCGAGAGCATCATGGAGGGCTGGGCTGAATACTACTCAGCCGAGCTTAGCCGAAAGATAAAACGCGGAATGCGTGAGAGCGCCTTAAAGTGTCATAGCACAGGCGCGGGGCGCTGCCTGGGGTACCGAACCGCGGAAGACAAGTCTCTCGTGATCGAGCCAGAAGGCGCGAAGGCCGTGCAAACGGTTTTCGACATGTATATCAAAGGGAAGAGCCATGCCGATATTTGTAGGTATCTCAATGACTGCGGCTTTAGGACTGCGCAGGGCAAGCTCTTCAACAAGAACAGCGTCACGCATATCATCAGGAATAAGCGCTATATCGGCGTCTACACGTACGATGATATAACGATAGAGGACGGGATTCCTGCGATCATCTCAAAGGATACGTTTCACCTTGCGCAGCTTGAAGCCGCACGGCGTAAAACCGCCAAAAGACCGAAAGAGCCAAAGGCTGAGTATCTGCTGAGCGGTAAGGCTTTTTGTGGACATTGCCAAAAACCTCTCGTAGGCGTGAGCGGCACGGGCAAGTCAGGGAACAAGTGGTACTACTACTATTGCCAGGAGTCACGAGCCAAACGCGGCTGCACGAAAAAGCCGGTCAAGCGCGACTGGCTCGAGCGTGAGGTCGTCAGGAGAACAGTTGCCGAGGTCTTACAGCCCGAGGTCATTCAGCATATCGCGAAGAAGTGCTATGACCTGCAAATGGAATACCGCCAGGACAACAGCGACGTACTCTTTTATGAGCTCAAGCTGAAGGACGTCCGCAAGGCAATCAAGAACACCATGCACGCCATCGAGTCAGGCGTCAAAACGAAGACGCTGCCCGCGAGATTGCAAGAGCTTGAGAACGAAGAAGAGGCGCTTGAAGCAGAGCTGGCGATCGCGAAGGCCTCTGACTTTGTGATAACTGCGGACCAAATTGAGTTCCTGCTTACCCAGTTCGCAGAACCCTGGGAATGCGAGAGCGAGGAAGACTACCATCGCAGAATTATCAAGTGTTTTGTCCATAAGGTTTTCCTATTTGACGACAAACTGCTGATCTATTACAACGTTAGTCGAGACGGGAAAACTCGCGAGCAGAGCGAAGCGGAGTTGCTCGAAGAAGCCCTGGGCGAAGGGTTCGACAAGCGCTCTTCCGGCTCCACCAAAATGAACACCACCCTTGTTTCGAACTTTTTTATCGAAACACGGGTGGTTTCTTATTCGGAAAGCCTTGCATCGCAGGGCTTTCTATTTTTTGCGCATGATCCTAAGGCCGGATTTGACGATGAGCGGGAGACGAGAAATTGCCTCGCTATTCTTGGCACTGATGAAGGATATCTCTCCAATCAAAAAACACCTCTGCATTATAAATCTCGAGCGGTACGGTCTGCTGAGGGGGCTTGCCTCGCCTTTTCCGGAGCAGGCCGGGACTGTGAAAGAAGTAAAAAGAGCTGGTTCAAACGAACCGACTCTGAGTGATCTGACAAGGTGAAATTGTGCATACGTGTGCCTGCGCTACGAATTCCTGTAAAAATAAAAATCACATTGATCGCTGCCGCGTCCGATCGTGCCATGCCGCTCGAAGGCGATGCCGCACATGTTCCCGTAGACACGGTCATCGCTCAGGCAGAAGGTAGCCGTCAGCTCTTTACACCCGAGCAGTTCGCAATACTTCATGTAAGGGCATTGCAGAACATCGACCCTGTAATGCCTGCTGTCGGCTTCAATTTCCTTGAATTTGAAGCCCGCGTTTTCGTTGAACATGGTGCCGATCATCTTGTGGAAAATTTTGAAGAAAAGAGGCCGGATAAAAGGGAGCTTCGTCGCAGCATGCAGACGCTTTCGGTCAGGCTCCACACCGATCCTGACGGATTCTTCAATCAGGCCGATGGCCTCTTCCTGTGAGATATATTTGATCATCTGCAGGTAGATCGCAGCGCGCGGGAAGATCATCCGCTCGGTATGCAGCTTTTCCTTTTGGGGAAGCTCCTGATACTTGCCGCATAATTCGTTGCAGAGCGTTACAGCGTCATTGACCAGAGCATCTGTCTGCTCCGTGCCGAGCTTTTTTCTCAGCTCGCCCAGAAGATAAGAGAAGCTGCCGAGCTTTTCATAATATCTTTTATCGACCATAAATTTACGCTCCTCTGCATTTGCATTCCGGTTGGCTTACTTCATCATAACGCATTTTTAGAAATGTGTAAAGCGATCTGTCCGAAGTGAGCGGTTTATCACGATTCATGCAGCCTTCGCACAGTCGGAAGGCGGATCGGCTTCGTTTTATGTCAGGTGGGGAAGAGAAAGGTCATCTTCGATCATAAATTGTCTTGAGCCCCTTGCGGGAAAATAGTATAATGGAGACGAAAAACCAATAAATTTGACGCAAGTACATACTATTGGTCGATCAAGGTATTGGTCACAATGCTTGATTATAACAACGGAGGAAAACAGCACAATGCATATTTCAAATGATATTCGCTATATTGGCGTGAACGACCACCAAATCGATCTGTTTGAAGGGCAGTATGTCGTTCCGAACGGGATGGCGTATAACTCGTATGTGATCATGGATGAGAAGATTGCGGTTCTGGACACCGTTGACCAGCATTTTGGTGTGGAGTGGTTCGCAAATCTTGAAAAAGAATTGGGCGGCCGTGAGCCAGACTATCTCGTGGTCCATCACATGGAGCCGGATCATTCCGCGAATATTGGGAACTTCATAGCAAGGTATCCGAATGCGAAGATCGTCGCGTCTTTGCCCGCCTTCAACATGATGAAAAATTTTTACGAGACCGATTTTCCCGCGCAGAAGATGGTGGTCAAGGAAGGCAGCACGCTGGAACTGGGAAAGCATACCCTGACCTTTATCGGGGCAGCGATGGTCCATTGGCCGGAGGTGCTGATGAGCTATGAGAGCACGGAGAAGGTGCTCTTTACCGCAGATGCCTTTGGCAAGTTCGGCGCGCTGGATGCGGAAGAGGACTGGGCCTGCGAAGCCCGCCGCTACTACATCGGGATCGTGGGCAAGTTCGGCGCGCAGGTGCAGACCGTTCTCAAGAAGGCGACGGCACTGGATATTCAGACGATCTGCCCCCTTCACGGACCGGTCCTTACGGAAAATCTGGGATACTACATCAACCTGTATGATATCTGGTCCAGCTACGCTGTGGAGAGTGAGGGCGTGATGATCGCGTACACCTCTGTGTACGGCAACACGAAGAAGGCGGCGGAGTATCTCGCGGAAGAGCTGGAGGACAAGGGCTGTCCGAAGGTCGTTGTGTGCGACCTGGCCCGTGAGGACATGGCAGAGGCTGTGGAGGATGCGTTCCGCTATGGCAAGCTCGTGTTGGCGACCACGACCTATAACGGCGATATCTTCCCGTTCATGCGCACGTTCATCGATCACCTCACGGAGCGAAACTTCCAGAACAGAAAGGTCGCATTTGTAGAGAACGGCTCCTGGGCGCCCGTTGCAGCGAAGGTGATGGCAAAAGAGCTGGAAGGCAGCAAGAATATTGAAGTGGCAGGCACCGTCACGATCAAGGGCGCGCTCAAGGAAGAAAATAAAATACAGCTGGCAGAACTGGCCGACGGATTGATGGAGTGATCGAACCTCACCCGTTGAGAAGCAGTGAAACGATCACAGCGTTTGTGTGGTCGTCAATGACCATGCAAGATAGAGAAAGAAGCTATTATTATGCCAAGTCTATTCCTCAGTCACAGCAGCGCGGACAAGCCTTTTGTGAAAAGCTCGCCAGAGGGCTTTAAGCGTGTCGGCGTTGAAGTGTGGTTCGACAAATGGGCGATCAAAGTGGGAGAATCCCTCACCTGGCAGATCGAGGAAGGGTTTCGGGCCAATGACTATCTCGGGCTTGCGCTCTCGCCCGATGCGCTGGCCTCGGAATGGGTGAAGTCTGAGGTGGGGGCTGCCTGGTGCAGGCAGATGAGCTCAAGAAAGATCATCGTTCTGCCGATCCTGTACCGCGACTGTGAGCTCCCGCTGTTCCTCTCGGACAGAAAATACGCGGATTTTCGGTCCGACTACGACGAAGGCTTTATGGCTCTTTGCGCGGCTCTTGGACTGAAGCATTCGGAGACTTTGAGTGAGAGCAGCTGGCGGCTTTTTATGAATGACCGGACGGCGAACTGGAAGGATTACCGGGAGCGGGAGTACAAGAGGCTGGTCAGGCGATTGGTCGACCGCGCGGCAATATAACTGGTCCGGTTGGACGGGCGGAACCTAAAATTCGCCCTCCATTGCGCTCAGCGCCTTTGCCGGCCGCGGTAAGGAAAAATGTATTGCGCTCCGCATGGTAAAGGGCTCTTATATGGCGGCGGAGACCGATGAGTGGAATCCAAACAATACAAAGCTGTCGCTGTATACAGAGTATGTTGGAAATACGGTCAACGAGTGCGAGGAGTATGTATGGCGCGAGATGGAAAAGTTCCGGGCGGCATACGGTGACCCAACGGGAAAGGTCGGAACACCTTACAAGCCGCTTTCGGAACGATGACCAGAGGACGAAGATCATTGCTGAGATGTTCCAGAAAATGGATTGGTATCAGGATGATATGGAAGACGAGGAATGAGACCGCTTTGCTGCGGCGATATTATGTAAACAGAGGGGACCGGTCTTGACCGGCTCCCTCTGTTTACATAATGCATATTTAAGACTGATCGCGAAGCGGCTATTTGACGCTGCGGGTAAAGAGGGCCACGGCGGCGGTGATCAGCCCCATCACGGCGAAGATGCCGAGCATGCCCTGACCCATGATGAGCAGCGCGATCTCAAGATTTGTCATGTCGATACCTCCTTAGCCCATAAGCTGCGGCACGAGATTGAGGATCATGCCGCCCGCGATGACGGACGCGATCTGACCGGCGACGTTCGCGCCGACCGCGTGCATCAGCAGGTGGTTGGTGCAGTCGGCTTCCTGCCCCATCTTCTGGATGACGCGCGCGGACATCGGGAACGCCGAAATACCAGCCGCACCGACCATCGGGTTGACCTTATTCTTGCAGAAGAGGTTCAGGAGCTTCGCAAACAGCACGCCGCCGATGGAGTCGAACACGAACGCGACGAGACCCAGTCCCATGATGATCACCGTGTCGAGGTTGACGAACTGGTCGGCCTGCATCGAGAACGAGATCGTGATGCCGAGCAGCAGCGTGATGAGATTGGCGAGATCGTTCTGCGCCGTCTGAGAGAGGCGCTCCAGGCAGCCGCACTCGCGCAGCAGGTTGCCGAACATCAGAAAGCCCACGAGCGAGACGGACATCGGCGCGATGAAGCCCGCGATGACCGTGACCATGATGGGGAAGCAGATGCGAAGCGCCTTCGAGACGTGCTTCGGATTGTACGGCATGTGCATCGCGCGCTCTTTTTTCGTGGTCACGAGCTTGATGGCGAACGGCTGGATAATCGGCACGAGCGCCATGTACGAATACGCCGCGACGGCGATAGGACCGATATAATCGGAGTGCAGCACCTGCG
>ERZ808246.209-NODE-209-length-51634-cov-5.451346_pt1 | contig 51634 bp, 40 predicted proteins | sample MGYA00521083_ERZ808246 | MGnify/ENA primary metagenome ERZ808246 (study PRJEB31516, sample SAMN03275577) | gut metagenome | biome: mammalia-associated habitat; material: feces | host: Papio cynocephalus | place: Kenya | collected 2012-07-07 ... | reverse complement strand
CTCTTCCTTTCTCAAGTCCTTCCTCTCTTCCTTTCTCAAGTCCTTCCTCTCTTCCCTCCTGATATCCCTCGTCTCTGCTTGTGTCAAAAAGACTCCTCATGTGTCTGACTGATTCCATGTGGCGGTAGTAAGCCTGCTTTTCTGATGGAGAGAGAGAGTCTACACGCAGACATTCGCGAGCTTCCGTTAATCCGGCAGCAGTAGCTTTGGAACTGATAGATCCGGTTTTCAGAAATTCTATCCATTCATCAAGTGGCGTTTTCGCCACTTTGTCGAAGTCGTTCACTCTCAGCACGTAATATTCTGGAAAAACATCTGCAGCACCTTTCCTTTTCAGAATATCCTTTTCCTTATTGCCGAAGAACCTTTCGTTCTGTCTAACCGACAATTTTAGCTCGTCGTGCGGTTCGTGAATGCCACGGAATTCAGTTCTTCCATGGTAAACGTAGTCCTTGCCCTGACCGAGTTCAAAGTAGACGATATTTATAGAGTAGACTTTCCTCACCTCGTCGTATGGCTTGCCCAGTCCGATATACTCCGTTATCGCCTTCGACACCCCGTAGAGCATGCGGTGGAAATACGACAGTTCGCGACTGTTCTGCACCTCGATGATGCAGAGTTCCCCATCCTCGCTTTCGGCGAGAATGTCCACACGATTGTATTTGTCCTCCTCGTCCTCTTGGTTGCTTTCGCTCTCAAGAAACTTGTCGATTCTGAACTTCTTTCCAATCAGCGACGACAGGAATCCTTCCAACACGGCATGGTTAGCCTTGTTGCGTAACAGGCGTTTCATCGCCCAGTCAAACCGAATGTAATTTTCTCCGCTATGTGTCATAATCTTTTTCTTTTATATTAAGAATATGTATTATAGTATCTTTATGCAAAGGTAGTGCAAATCTTGATGAGAATGAAATGAATATTCATTTCTTATCTCGATATGTAGCCTACCTTATGCAAAGGTACTTATAAAAAACGAAAATATCAAGTGTTGTCTTAAAAATGCGAAGATATAATAAGTTGTAAGGCATAGAAGATATTTAAACTATTTACAGAGGACGATGAAGAGTAGATACAATATATATTGTTTGTATAATAAGAAAGCTTTTGTTCTTTTATATATTTATACTTGTTTTTATTGATTTTTTTGTTTTATTTTTTCTCTTTAAAAAAATATTCTATTTTTGCAAAAGAATATAGACATATTGAAAATTATTCAAATTGTATACTTAAATATTAACCTAATAATAAATAAAGTATGAAGTTTAGATGTTTTTTTTTAATGGCAAGTATAGCCATGTTTAGTAGTCCGTCTAGCGCTCAAGACTTGACAATCCATGTTAATAAAAAAGGGAAGGTAGGTTTTGTTGATAAAAATGGGACTGAAGTAGTTAAGTGTATTTATGAAAGCGCATATCCGTTTTCAGATGGTTACGCTATAGTAAGCAAGTCCGGTAAGTCTGGCATTATAAATGAAAAAGGTGAGGTCGTTCTTCCGTTGAAGTATTCTTCAATTCTTCCATGGAGTGGCAATACTTATCTTGTGAAGTCTGGCAAATTACAAGGCTTGGCAAGTAAGGACGGAAAAATAATACTTCCCGCAAAATATTCTTATATTTCCAAGCCCAATTGTTATGGAAAGGCTTTGGTAGCGGTTGGTGGAAAAGCCACTTCTGTAGGGAGGAAACAGTACATGCAGAATGCAAAATTAGGTATTGTTGATAAAAATGGAAATATTTTAGTAACCCCAAAGTTTAAGTCTCTTTATGAATTCACAAAGAATATGAATGGGGTAGCCCCTTATGGCGGTGGCCTGGCAATGCAAGGGGATCTTTTTTATGTTACAGATACACTGAAGACAGATTGTTCTTATTTAGGATTTAACAAAAACTATTCTACAGATAAGGCCGGTGTTATGGATGGTAATGGCAATGAGATACTGAAGACAGGTCTTTATAGTCAAGTTATGATGCCATGTGATGGTATGGTTAGATACTATATAATTAAAAACAATGAAACATATTGTGGTTATCATAACCTGAGTAATGGAAAGAAAATTGAAGCTTGTAGGATTAAATCGAAAATACAAGACATAACATTCATAACACATGGAGATTTTGCTGGTGATATGGCTCCCGTGAATGACGGCTCGTGGCATTTTATAAATAAGGAAGGACAAACTGTAAGAAAGGATTATAAAGGTATAAAGTTTGATAATCATGGCTTATGGGCTGCATTGTCTGTTTCTGGAAAATGGGATGTTTTTGACTTGCAGAATAAAGATATAAAAGAATTGTCGGATTATGATGATATAAATTTCCCCGACACAGATGGAAACGACATGATATATGTTGTAAAGAAAGACAATCATTATGGTGCTATAAACAAAAGTGGCAACGAAGCTATTCCTTTTATTTATGATAATGCAACTGGTGTAGTACATGGATTTATCTGTGTTAATAAAGATGGAAAGTGGGGCGTTGTTTCATGTGTAGGAAGTAAGATCGTACCAATAGAATACGATAGTATTTTGCTTCCGTCAGAACGTAGCACTACAGATTTTTGGGCTAAGTTCAATGGTAAGTATTATCATTTCAACTCTTCAGCCCAGAAACTTTCATCAGTTGGTTATGCTGCAGTTTCAAATTTTGTAAAAGGTATAGCCCATGTTCGTCCTGCAGATATGACATTGGAAAATACAGAAGTTAATCGAGCACAGATGTTTGTACCTAATACAGTACATAAGGATATAGAACAGGTGGATATCGAAAAATCTAAAGATGCCTTTGGTATATTGGTAAACACAAATGACCAGGTGGTGTTCTCATTACCTGTGTCTACACTTTATATAGGTGATGTATTTAACAATTTGTCCAAGCAGAATTTCCGAAACTTGAATAAATCAGAAGAAAAGGATATTCTTCTTCAAGTGACGAAGGAAAACCGTAGCTATGATTTGAAGTCAACTTTAAGTGAAGATGAATGGAACTATTAAAAGGATACTTATTATGAAAAAAACAATATTTACACTCCTGATGGGAGTTTCAGTTATGGCATCTTATGCCCAAACCGACGATAATGATATTATGAACTATCGCCGAAGTTCTTTATATTCTTTGATGATAAACCATACAGACCAGCAATTTGCCGGTGAAATAAAGGAGGCATTCCTGCAGATACCAGTTCCTGACAAATTCAACAACCATGATCTTAGTGTGAAAGTACTGAATCTGGACAAAAAACTTGAAGGCGCAAAGAGTGATAAGGAAAACCCTGTAATTTCAGAGTTCTTGAAAAACAACAATGTGGCAAGTCGTCTTGTTGCAAGATGGTTCAACAGAGATATGTATACTGGTAACTGCAATATGGATTTGGTCAAGGAGAGAGGCCTTTATAATGCCACAGAGTTCGATCTTCAGTTGGCTAAGCACTCAGCTCGCGGAATGGCAATGCTACAGGATGCTGGTGAGGAACTTATCGGTAATACATTTGTTGTTGTAAACGACATACGATATATAGACAAGAACAAAGGTGCAAAAACTGCAGGACTGTTTCTTAGGGCATTAGGACAGGTAGCGGCTGCCGCAACAGGCAACAATAACTTTGGAGATTTAGGAAATTCGCTTGGTGACATTACTGAAACCCTAAAGGGTTTTACTGTAAAAATCAATACTTTTTTGTATAGGCTTGAATGGGATAAAGACAAAGCAGACAATTTCTATCGTAACCAATATGGTGTAGACAATGATGAAGAGAAAAAGGAGAATTTCGACAAAAATCGTGGTTGTTACAGTTTGAAGTATGTTGGTAAGGTTGAGAGTAAAGGTGGAACAACATCTTTCCTTGGTATTAAGGAGGATGAACCAGTGATGATGGTAAGAAAGGCTTGCCAGCGTGCGATAGACGAGAATGTGGCAGATTTGCAACGCAGCTATGAAGAATTCCGTGCAAAGACCCCATTGGTAACAGTTGATCCTCTTACTGCTTATATTGGCAAAAAAGAAGGAATTACTTCAGAATCAAGGTTTGAGGTGCTGGAAGTAGTGGAGATGGAAGACGGTACGCACAAATATAATAAGGTAGGCGAAATCCAACCGGTGGAAGGCCAGATTTGGGACAATAGATTCATGGCAGAAGAGGAAGGTGCTGCAGGAAGCAACTTGAAGTATACCACTTTCCGTACTGTCAGTGGCAAAGACTTTGCTAAAGGAATGTTGATTAGAGAAATATGTAAATAAAAAATAAGGAAATGAAAAAGATTTATTTATTGCTTCTGATGCTTGTAGTGGCTATTGGCTCTGTTGCTGCGAAAGGCGACAAAATTCCCGATTATGATATAATCGGAGCTGGTTCAGGGAATGAAGGTATGGTACTTGTTAAGGTCTTTGTCTATTCTAAGTCTTCAAGTGATCAGGATTTGAAACGTGCTGCAGTTCATGGTGTTGTGTTTCGTGGCTGTACAGGCAATAACAGTGGCTCGAAGCAGCCGGCAATGGCATCGTCTGATGCCGAATCCAGCCATGCAGCTTTCTGCAAGGACTTTTTTGCAGACGATGGTGAATGTCAGAATTATGCAAGTATAATAGCTGGCTCTTATGAGCGTGTAAAAACTTCAAAGGGGTATAAGAACGGTGCAATTGTGCAGGTCGACAAGAGAGCCTTACGCAAGGCTTTGGAAAAAGCCGGCGTTGTGCGTTCGTTGAGTTCTGGTTTTTAATATTATATAAATGTTTTTATCATGAAGAATTTAATCGTATTAGTTTTGTCTATATTGTCAGTACCTGCATTCGGACAGTATAGAGAAGTAAAAATGCCCAATAAACCGCAACAGTCCAATTACAGGGATTATAGTTCTGAAAATAAAGGCTTTTGGTATTCTGTTGAGGCTGAAGGTGGAAGCAGTATTATCGAACATTCGCGCAATTTGCAGTATGCTGCAGTTACTTTTACTGGTGGCTATCGCCTTTCCGAATATCTAAGGCTTGGTGCTGGTTTTGGCGGTAAAATGTATGTGAACAATTCCGAGGTGCGCAATGTCAATACAAAATACGGCATTCCAATCTTTGCTAACGTTCGTGGAAATTTCATTTCAGCTTATGATAGAGATGGTGTTCCTTTTTGGTCTGTAAATGTTGGAGGAATTACTCAGGAAGGATTTTATTTTAGTCCATCTGTTGGTTATAGCTTCGGTGGACTTCGCAATAATTTTCAGATAGGTTTGGCATATACGTATACTAGATTTAAGGATAATAGTGAAGTTAACCGTAATATAAGCTATTTAGGTTTAAAGTTGGGTTATGAATTTTAAGTAAATTAATTATGAAAAGGATTTTTCTTTCAATTTTTGCTGTTTTCCTGTTCTTTTTCACTGCATCGGCTCAACGCAGTACTGTTTACGACCACGCGTCTATTAAATGTATAGGTGTAGAGCTTGATGGCTCAGAGACTTTACGCGTGTTAGGCTATGGACGAAATAGGGCTGATGCCAAAGAACAGGCAATGAAAAATGCCGTTTGGGCTGTTGTCTTTTCAGGCATACGCGATGGAGTTTCAGGGTGCAATATGCGACCTTTGGTTACAGAGGTAAATGCTCAGGAGCGGTATGAGGATTATTTCAATTTATTCTTCTCTGACGGTGGAGACTATAAACAATATGTTTCTTTGCGTGATACAAAGAAAAGATCTGCTAGCAGAGAAAAGGATAAGGTAGGATATACCTACGAAATGACAATTAGAGTTCTACGCTCTCAGTTGAAAGCACGTCTAAAAGCTGATAACGTAATAGATAAAAATCACTTGTAAAAACTATGAAATTATGAAGATAAAATATTTTTTGTCAATGGTGTTGTTGTCGTTATCGGCACTCACCGCTTTCGGACAGGCAAAGAAACCTACGCTCATGGTTATGCCTAGTGATGCTTGGTGTAACGAGCATGGGTATACGCAAGAGTTTGACAATCAAGGTGTAAAAGAGAAAGTTTCTGACTTTAAAACTGCTGTGGCAAACGACAAACAATTGAATGCAGTCATTTCAAAGATAAATAGTTTGATGGCAGATAGAGGGTTCCCTCTTAAAGATTTGCAGCAAACTATAAAAAGCATGAATAGCGATGCTGCAGAAGATGCTTTGATAACGAGTAAGACAGGCTCGTCTGTAGCTGAAACACCTTTAGATCGCTTGCGTAGGAGAGCAAAGGCTGACATAATATTGGAGTTGGACTGGACGGTAAATAATGTAGGGCCTAAAAGTTCCATAACATATAATCTCCGTGCACTCGACGCTTATTCCAACAAGCAAGTAGCTGGAGCTGAGGGAACGGGTAAAGGCTCTTTTTCTGCTGAAATTCCAGTTCTCCTGGAAGAGGCTGTTCAAGACCACATGGACATGTTCTGTGAGCGACTGCAAAATCATTTTGATGATATGATGGCAAACGGGCGAGAGGTTTCTCTTACAATGAAGGTCTTTGACAATGGTTCAGGACTGGACTTTGAGAAAGAATATGGTGATTATGAATTGAATGAAGTTATAGACAATTGGCTTAGCGACAATTGTGTAAACCATCGTTTCAACAAGTCGGATGCGACAGAAACGACTTTAATGTATGAACAGGTGAGAATTCCTCTTTATAAGGATAATGGACAGGCTATGGATACATACAGCTTCGCCCGTAACATGGCAAGATATTTCAAGGCTGCGCCTTATAATATACCGATAAAGGTCGTGAATAAGGGACTTGGAAAGTGTGAGATGATTTTTGGTGAAAAATAAATTCTGCGATTATGAAAATGAATTATATTAAATATTTCATCCTGTCTGTTCTTTTGTTCAATTTGAATTTTGTGAATGCACAGGAGTGCAATATTCCTATTTCTGTTGTTATTGACAAGGGATTTGCGAATGTTACCGATGAGACGGCTTCTGTATTGGCAACACAATTGGAGCGTGTCATTACCCAGTCTAAGTTGGATGTAGGATGGCATAATGCAAATTTCGCTATAACGGCAAAGTTTGATCAGATAGACCGTTATGTTGTGGATGGTGCTCCAGCCCAACTTGTGAATGTCTTTGGAGTTACATTATATTTGGTTGATGTTTATAACCAGAAGTTGTTTAATTCTATTTATGTAGAAGTTAAAGGAGTAGGGGCAAATGAAACTAAGGCTTCCCTTAATGCTGTACGCCAGTTGAACTGCGGCAATGGTAAAATAGAAGCATTTCTTTCAGGGTTAAAACAAAAAATCATATATTACTATGATTCTCAGCTTCCGTCAATAATTAAAGATGCCAAGACAAAGGCTTCCATGAAGAATTATGAAGAAGCTCTTGCGATGCTTGCTGTTGTTCCTACTTGTTGCAATGGCTATGACAAGGCTATGAAAGAAGCTCTGAGAATTTATATTCTCTACCGTGATTCATATTTTCTGAAGCAGTTGAACAGAGCAAAGGCTTTATGGGCCGCTAATCCTACACAAGATGGCAGTGTGGAGGTTGTTGCCATCTTGTCGGGTGTTGATCCTGATGCGAAATGTTATCCTGAGGCAATGAAACTTCTGTCTCAAGTCGCAAAGGTTGTGAAAACTGATGTTGATTATGAGACAAAGAAAAAATATGAAGATTCTGTTGCTCTCGAAAAACTTCGTATCAATGCTATTGCTGAAATTGGTAAGGCTTTTGCTGCCAACAGACCGATAGATATTATGTTCTTGGGACATGGCGGTGGTGTAATTAGAAAATAATCAGAAAATAATCAGAAAAAATTGGGTAATGGCTTTTTAGCTTTTACCCAATTTTTTTGATTTAAAAGTAAACCGCACGTATAACGGAAAAATTGACAGAAAGTCATATGTTTTGTCATAATAACTGAATATTTGTCATGATATTGTATTATATTTGTCATGATTTATATCAATTTACTATCATAATTTTAAATCGAAACTGCCTTATTTTTGATTGATATCAATAAAAAGGACATATTTTGAAGAGAATGTGTATAAAACTTGTGTGCGAGCACAAAAGGCATTACCTTTGCATCAGAAATAAAGAAATAAGGTATTAAGAAGCTGCAATGAGAGCAGCGGTAAAAAGATTGTTTAACGATAACTAAAGAAAGGGAAAAAGATTATGATTACTTTTATGTTAGTAACAGCAAGTGTAGTAGCATTCGCAGTATTGGCAAGTGTAGGTATGAACATTGGTATGAAGCTTTACAAGTAATCTTCTGATTACATTTAGATTCATACATATCATATAGAAAGCGGTTGGATAATGACCCGTAAGGTCTTTGTCCAACCGCTTTTTCTTTTTATTACATTCAAATCAGGATGGTTGTTTCAGCTTCTTTATTTCTTCAGCATTCAGTCCTGTAGCTTTCGCGATATTCTCTACGGACAATCCCATATTCAATAAATTTTTTGCCACTTCAATTTTTCCTTCCGTTTGTCCTTCCGCTCTACCTTCCGCTCTACCTTCCGCTCTACCTTCCGCTCTACCTTCCGCTCTACCTTCTTGTCTGCCTAATATTTTTGCCCCGTCCATTGTGGCATAATAATCAAGCATCACTTTCATGCTCTCGTCATATTTCTCCAGGTCTTCTGGACTCAATGCCGAGATGTCGGCAATTTGTGCGAGTTTCTTGAAAACGGCATTTCGTGCCGCAAACGGCATTCTATCAAAAGTATTCATGTTCTTTAAAATGTAGATCCAACGTTCAAAATCATTTTTACATTCTTCCTCCGAATTCTTATCGAAGAGAGGAAGCATCAAGTATATTAGTCGTATGCGGTCGGAGAAAATTTTTTTCTCCTGCATATCCATCAGGACTGCGTCTGTGCGGAATTTTGTCGGTGTTAACACGTCGGTGTCGTAGTTCATCAGACATACCGTATATACTGGAGCCAGCATGTAGTTCCAGCTTTCGCGCTTGCCGTCCTCAATTTCCTGCATACCCTTCACTCCCTGGTTCACGATATTGCGTGAAGTGTAGAAGATGGAGCGGTCGGTGAAATACGGCTGATATCGGTTCTGCATCTCCACGATGATGTGTTCACCCTTGTCTGTTGTGCAGTAGATGTCGTATATGATGCCGCGCATGCTCTTTAGTTCCGGCAACTGCTCCTTATCCTTGAAGGTCAAGTCGGTGATATGTCGCTCGCCTTCAAGCAAGTCGTTGAGAAACTTGATTAGCAGGTCTTTGTTTATCTCCTGACCGAAAATTTTCTTGAATCCCCAATCGGAGAAAGGATTGATGAATTTTGGCATAACTGTCTGCTTTTTCTGCAAATGTAAGTAAAAGAATTTATTTTGGCAAGATTAAACATGAAAAAATATGAAAACAAATATTCAAAAATCTTTCACCAAGTTTGTAATGCCTTTATATTCAATATTTTATGGTGAAGGATTTTCCCTGTCTGTTGTAAAATGGTAGTTCGTTCGTAGGCTGATGCTACAATAGGGAAATTTCTAATTCATCAATTCTTAATCGCAGTGAAGCGAGAACAGTTTTACATTCTACACTCTAAATCCATTTTTTGGTTTTGTCATCCGGGAGTCTTGTCTGCCATATACAGAAGGATTGGAAAATCCTAATGAAAGTGTTTTAACTACCGTTTAATTTGTTTTTAGCTACCGTTGAAAACACTTTTAGCTACCGTTGAAAACTTTTTTAACTACCGTTACAACACCTTCGTCTATATAAAACAACACCCTCGTAGGTTTGATTCTTTCCTTTGTAGAGGTGGAGGAGTCGCTTACTTAGAATCTATCAGTTTTATTTCACATATGGATTTTAGGGACTTAGTTCTTGTGCTGTAAAGGGTTGATAATTAGTAAGATATAATTTGTGAATTATTTGTGAACTAAAAGCAGACTGAATTCACAACATATTTTATATCTTTGCAAGAAAAAATTATTTTATAAAAACATTAAATTCTATGAGACTAAAACATTATCTATTTATTTCAACATTATTATTAGCAACTGTGCATGTGTTTGGACAGAATGTAGAACTTGTTCGTATTTCAGGTGATATATTGCAGGGTGGACATTGTCTTGAAGTTCCTGTTGTAAGTCAAAATGGTGATGATATTATTATAAAGGCAGACACAATATTGACAGATGTACGTATTGTGGTAAAAGATGAGCTTGGAAATGTTGTTTATGATTCAATAGTTGAGTTGTCTTCTACGGAAACTACAATATTTGTTCCTGACAACAACTATAGTTCCAAGGCTACTATTGATATTTATTATAAGCGTGAACATTTGTTCGGAACCTTAAGATAAACATTAATCTATAAAGATTCAGCATGAAAAAGATTTTAATTTCGTTGGCGTTGTTTTTCTCAATGTCTGTATTTGGGCAAGAGCCAGAATTATACAAAGTGAGCTACATAGATAGAGTGCAAGATGACTCAGTAATGAGGAATGTGAAGAAAAATATAAAAATGTCAACAGATGCTATAGTCGATTCTGTTATCCTTAAATCGAGACTTGGAAAAATTAAAGCAAAATGTTATTTGGACAATAACGTTACTAATGGTATTTTGCGTTGTATTAATATTGCAATTAATGTGTTAGAGGATAGGTTGGTAATAGATAAACCTTTTCTTGTTAATTTTAAATTTGACAATAGTCTTGATGAAAATATAGAGGTGCAGACAACGGTGTTTTATGCGTTAAAAAATCAAACGGTGTATCCTCTTAGTCTTTATAAGCAATTATTCAGTAACAATACGCCAACAAGGGTTGCAGAAATTGATTTTAATCCATCTGTAGATTGGGATTATTCTTGGCCAGATGATTCAAAACATTGGGGTAGTAATAATATGATTTCCGAAATTCTCCGACAAATGGCGCATGCGCTGGGATTTGGTACAAGTATTTCAAAAAAGGCTAATGGGAAATTAGAATGTGCAGTTCGAGATGTTAAGTCTCCATTTGACAACATAATTACAGATGGTAGTACTAAATTGTCACAGGTAAGTGATTATGAATCTTTTTTTAAGCGAAAAATATATGTGGAAACGGTAAAAGGAAGATATCCGTTGTTTTCTGCATTAAATGATTTTGTTTCCAACAGAAGTGGATGTTATTTTTCTCTTGATGAGGATAATCTTATGAATTATCCGTATAAAGACAAAACAGAATTGTTGAACATTAATTCGGAGACGTTAGATGTATTGTCTGAGATTGGATGGAAAACAAAAGACTACGACATGACTATTTGTGCCGATAATTTGAATAGCATATATTTTGGAAATGCTTTTGATGATATAACCTTTTCGGTTGTTGATTCCAAAGATAATTTAATGAGACCAATTAAATGGACTTTTAATGCTTTTAGTAATGTAAAAAACAATTATGAGACTTTTTATCAGAGTACGGAACAAAAATTTTCGCTTGTTCCAGGGACTTTTGGCAGTGATTATGTTGATGATAATTCATATTTGCAAGGCAATATTACTTGTTTCTTAGACCAAAGTGGCGTAATCAAGGAATACTGCAATGCTATTTTCCTTGATTGTAGACCTTTGGTAAAAAAATATACAATAAATAATGTTGTTAAGAATCAAGATGGAAAGAGTTTTGACTTTGACATTAATATAAGTCAGAAAGGTGGAGAACACACTCTTGTAATGGTAACGACAGAATCCGGGACTATTAAAAACAGTAATTTAAATTTACAGGAAGACATAGTTATACATGTTGATAATGCACCAATAAAGGGACTTATTTACGTGAATATTTCTTCTGAAAATGAATATGGAATAACTGATAGAGATATTGAGTTTAGTTACAATTCTTTATGTAATCCAAGGTTAGGGCTTCGTAACGAATTTATTAATGTCAATGATTTTTTTAATATAAATAAAAGTTTTAATACTATCAATTATTATAAAAAAATAAATAATCATGAGAATTAAGGTAAGAATAATTTTTTTTTCTTTTTTGTTTTGTTTATCAGCTTTAGCTGAAGATGAACAGTTCGAAATAGGAATGTATATAAATGGTATATCACAGACGGGAAACGTTTTGATAAAAGACGGTGATTTATGTGAAATGTTCCTTTATGACAAACATAATAATACAGAAATAAAAAATGTATATAGTTGGAAAATGATTTTTAAAGATACGGATACAGGAAAAGAATTCGTAAAAAAGTGTGGTGACTATGTTGAAGACAACATGTTGAGGTTTAAGATGCAACCCTCTTTCACCGGTAGGATATTTTGTGACAGTAAATTGTCAAAATATAAAGAAATTGTTGACGATAGTTGGGACGTAAAATATTCTCAGCAGGCATTGGTAAAGTGTGAGTTCTTTTATGATGGAAAGATGTTCGATGTTGTGAAAGAAATCTCCTTTGATGTCCTTCCAATATTACCTGAAATTAAAATTGGTGATGTTGTATACACTGGAGATTATAATGGTGAAAAAAACTATAATGTTAATGTTGAGCTATCTGACGGCAAGATTGACATGGCTGGTTTCGTGTTGATTGATGAAGAAAATAAAGATGCAGATATTCCGTCATATTATTATTGTTTCATAGATGAAGGAACGAAACTCCCGTGTATAGAGACATTGTCTGATATTTGTGAACATACTAAATGGTGCTTATTTGATGAAAATGACTATGGAGTAAGTGCTTCTGATTGGATGGGCTTGGATATATCCGGAATATCACACCCAAAAACATCTCAATACACGATTTCATTAACTGGTAATATGTTGAAAATATCATCGCAGACTTTACTGAAGAAAATAGAAGTTTATAGCCTGTCTGGAACACTTCTTTCTTCGTCTAAAAGTGCGTATTGTTACGAGTGCATTTTACCATGTGGACTATATATATTGCGTATAACTGATAATAAAAGTATAATAACAAAGAATATAAAAATATGAGTTGCAAATCAATAATTTTAGCTGTAGCAGTTTCCTTACAGTTGAATGCTAAAGCTCAGAATGTTTCTGGTTTTGTCTTTTCCTCAGATGGAGAGATGGTGGTGGTTCCTGAGAGTACGGGGAAACGTCAAATAGTGGGCGGTACTGTTATAAAAGTGAAATACAAAGGTATTAACTTTTCAAAACAAGCACAGGGGGCTTTTGAATATGCCTGCAAAATATGGGAGGAAAAAATTCCTACGACTCTTCCGATAAACATAACGGTAAAGTTTGATAAACTAAAAGACGTAAATTGCCTTGCCAAAGTAGATGCAGTGTATGATGATGAAGGATTGGAGGAGAAAATATTTATTAAGAGAAAATCTGTTTTTGAAAAGTCGTATTATACTCCGCAATATTCGTTGGATTTTATTAGGGACTTTCCTGATGTAAATATTACATTTGCAGCTCCAAGTAATTTTGATTTTTCTTTAGATTCTCAAAATATAGCTTCTGACAAATATGATTTCGTTACTGTTGCTTTGCAGGCAATTGGAAAAGCTTTGGGACTCTGTCTTACTGCAAGTTCTGATGGGGAATCAATAGAGAAGAACTCTTTATGCAATAATTTTACTCATGCTCTTCTTTCTGAGGATAGCAAGTCTAACTATGTCCATGCCACATCTGGCAATGCCAGAGTAACAGGACATGGAGGAGAGGGCTTCCTTTTATATTGTCCACATGAGTATGACAATAAAAATAGCTTGAACTTTTTTGCCATAGACCGTAGCAACAAAGAGACACTGCTGATGCAGCCCGGGGTGTTGACAAAAGGAACTGTTATTAGGTATCTTGGCGATGAACCTTGGGAGAGCTTTTTTACATTTTGTGGATGGGACAGACCTATTGCTACTGGAATATCTGGAGGTAATGGAGTTGTTGAACCTGCTTCTACAGATGATGTTATTTCATATAATGGTACTAATTCTTCGAGGATTGCCCAATACGCAGCAAGTAGCAATACAGAGGAAGAGACTGTAGAAAGTTATGTAAATAAATTGAGAGAGTTTCAAAATGACGGTACATTTGTATTATTAAACGATGGAAGTTGGATTAAATGTAAGGATGATCTTTCTGATTTGAATGATGATGGTGGTGGTGATTATGCAAGAACAGTGGATGGTTATCTTAGAGTGAAACAATGCTATACGAAAGCTCTTGGTGGAGGATGGCCGAATCGCAGTTATGCGACATACAAATTGGCGGACTTCACTCCGCAAAGACCAATTGCGTCAGTAATTAGTTGTAAAAGATCTAATACAGTTTCAGCGCAAACAACATTGGCTGATAATGTATGTTATGATGTCGTGGTGGGCTTCAAAAATACGGAAGGTTGTGATGAAATTGAGGTAGAGCAAACAGATGGCGTTGATGGGGTGCCGTATTACTACTATGTAGACCCTAAAGCTGGTGTTTTTACCACATGTATGGAATATGGTGTGAAATCGAAATTCAAGTTGTCATACATAAACAAGAATGGTGCAGTGGCAGGTGCCCCTTTTTCATATAATATTCCTCAAATCCCTGAATCTGCAGATAAATGGAATCGACCGGATATTCCTGAAGTAAAGTTTGACAATGATATGATTAGATATGATTTCAGCAACAGTTACAATAGATACAATGGTTCATACCGAATTTCTTCATTGTCTAATGGAAATATTGTTGATTATGGTCCTGTTGATGAAAATAAGGGAGAGATAAATATCGTGAGTCTTCCCAAGGGTAATTATTCATTGACATTTACAGAAACTAACGGAGATACTACTTCTTTGAAGTTGGTAAAACATTAATTCTGAATTTTTGTTACTTTTTATGTTTATTGCCGCAATGATACAATAAATTGTGGCAATAAACGTTTTTCTTGGGTATAGCATACAAGCATTATGATAATGATCAATAAAGAAATACGTTTAATTTTTATATTAGTAGCGACAGTGGCGTTTGCAACTTTCCATACAGCGTGTGACAGAAATAAAGAGGAAAGGTATGACGAACGACTTGCATATGTTGATAGTCTTTGTAATGTTAGTCCGCAAGAAGCCAGAAAATATTTGGATAAACTTCCTGTTGCATGCTTTAAGGATGTGGATACCGTATATTATCGCTTCCTTTGTATCAAGACTGACACTAAACTTGGAAAGATGCCAGATTCTGACAGACATGTATTGAATGTTATAAAAGGATTGGGAAGTCTTGACGACAAACGTTTGTTGGGAGAAGCTTATTTCTATGCCGGAGTGACATATAGAAGACTTGGCAATTATTCCGAGGCGATGGAGTGTCTTAATGCAGCAGATGATTTGACAAAGGATATGTCAGACCTTAGGTTACGTAGCTATATACACTCTCAGAAAGGTAACGTATTGATATCGCTGGGGCTTATGGATATGTCAATAATGGCATACAAAGAGTCTTTAAAGATGGATAGCATAAGAAAGGATACTGCAGATATCATACTTTGCTATCGCAATCTCGCTTATGCCTACGACAAGACAAATGACAAGCGAATGTGTTTGGAAACGATGAAACGAGCAATAATACTTGCCCAAAAAGCAGGTCTCAATGACGAAGAGAATAATGTTCGGGTCCAATTTGCCGGAATATATGCCAACAACAAGCAGTTCAAAAAAGCTGCAGAGATTCTCAGTGGCTGCTGTATAAGCAGAAATAGCCCAGATTATGCTCCTTATCTAAACATTTGCGCAAAGATATTCAAAGGACAAGCTAAGTTGGATTCATTGTTTTACTGTTCACAGCAGATGATGAAGTATGGTTGGATAGACGACAAGGTTTTTGCTTGTAGAAACATTACGGATGTGTTTCTAAACCGCCACATGGTTGATAGCGCCGCCAAGTATATGAATATACATGATGCATTGTTCGACTCGCTGAACCATATGAATACTTTGGATATAACGGCAAAAATGAATGCTGCATATAATTACAGGGAAAAGAGTCGTGAGCTTGAGGCAAGCAAAGTGGCAAGTCTTCGGCGAACCATAGCGCTGATTTCTGCTATTTGCGTATTGCTTTTTGTTGTTGGCGGTGTCGTGTTGAGACTAAAGGAAATGAACCGTCGGCAGCTAAAGCTTGTGTCTGAACTTCAAGGCAGAATTTTAAACAAAACAGATGAAGTAATGGGCAAAAAACAGCATGAAATAGATGAGCTGGAGAAAATAGAGAAGACTTTAATTGCTGACAAGAGCAAAGATGATGAGCTTGACAGAATAAGGGATTATAAAGCACTTCTGCTTGATGATATGGCAGTTGCTGACTATGAGAAACGTAAAGACACTGAGATAATGGAACGAATTTCAGGTTCTGCAGTATATAATAAATTTTGCGAGTCGATATCGGACGGGAAAAAAATGATTGACGAAGATTGGGATGAATTGGATTTATTGGTAAACAATGAATTTCCGAGGTTTAGGGAAAGGCTCGAACTATTATCTGATATTAGTTCACAGGAATATAAAACCTGTCTACTTGTTAAAGTTGGCTTTTCGTCTTCAAAGATTGCTCGGCTTACATTTAGGAGTAGAAGCTCTATTTCGATGCTAAGAAAGCGACTTGCCGAGAAAATGTTCGGGGAAGGATGTTCAGCGGCTGAGTTAGATGAGTATATAAAAGCGTTGTAGCTTCTGTTGATATTTTCATCCAGAACAGTGTAATTGTAATTTCTTTTGTATTGATGAAAGCATTCTCTTATATATAGAAAGCGGTTGGAACACGCCATTTATGGCCTTTTACCAACCGCTTTGGGAATTTCCTATATTGTTTAATATAGCTTGATTATTCCTCAACCTCCTTGTCCTGCCTGCCGAACTCTTCCGGTATCTTGAGGAATGATGCCACGACGAAGGGCAGCAGACAGCTCATCATCACTATGACGAAGAACCACTGGTAGCCTACTGCCTGTGCTAAGGCTCCGGCAAACAATCCCGGCAACATCATCGAGAGAGCCATGAAACCCGTGCAGAGGGCATAGTGGGAAGTCTTGTGTTCGCCCTGGCTGAAGAATATCATGAAGAGCATGTAGGCACTGAAACCGAAGCCGTAGCCCAAATTTTCAATGAACACACATAGGTTTATGATAAACAGGTTGTCGGGCATGTCGAAAGCGAGAAACACGTAGGTGATGTTCGGAATGGTGATGGCGAAAGTCATAGGCCACAGCCAACGTTTCAGTCCGTCGCGGCTTGCCGCAATGCCGCCGAGAATTCCGCCGGCAAGCAGTCCGATAACGCCAACCGTACCGTTGACCAGTCCGAATTCCATCGGCGAAAGTCCCAGTCCGCCCTTGCTCGGCTGAGCCTGTAGGAATAGCTGCGACACGGGAGTGAGCAAAGCTTCAGGCAATCTGAAGAGTAGCATAAAGGCGATGGCGAGCAGTATTTGTTTCTTCCGGAAGAAAGTGGCAAAAGTGTCGCAGAACTCTTTAACAAGTTCGCCAGCCGTACGTTTCTCCTCGTGGTTTACATCCTCTTTAGGTCGGGGCAGAATGTAGTTGTGGTAGAGGAAGAGGGCAATAAACAATCCTGTCAGTGCGAAGAATATCAGGCACCACGAGTATTTTATCTGGTAGCGGTAAATCACCTGTAGACTGCCGGCGAGGGCAATCAGTGCGCCTTTGCCGAAAATCATCGACAGACGGTAGAATGTGCTTCTGATGCCGACGAATGTAGCCTGGTCATGTTCATTGAGTCCCATCATGTAGAATCCGTCGGCAGCCACGTCGTGTGTGGCACTGGCGAAAGCCATCATCCAGAAAAAGCATATCGTGCCTTGTAGCCACCATGATGCCTGAATGGTAAATGCCACACCGGCATACGCAGCTCCAATGAGTATTTGCATGGTTGTAATCCACCAGCGTTTCGTCTTGTAAAGGTCGAGAAACGGACTCCAGAATGGTTTTATCATCCATGGCAAATAGAGCCATGAAGTATAGAATGTAATTTCGGCATCGCTGAGTCCGAGTTGCATGTAAATCTCTATAGCGAGTACGGTAACGGCAATATACGGCAGTCCCTCGGCGAAATATAGTGTGGGCACCCATGCCCAAGGTGAACTCTTTTGTTTCATTTTCTTGTTGTTAATAAATCTTCTTAATCTCTGCATTTCGGTAGTAGTGTAGCAGAATCTCGCTGTATGCATATCCTTTTTCGCCCATAACGGCAGCACCGATCTGACACAGGCCTACACCGTGTCCCCATCCGGCTCCGGTGAGGCGGAACGTCTGTGGCACTCCGTTCTTGTCTACCTCCTCTTTATCCACGACAAATGCACTGCTGTAGAGATGCGTATCGCTGAGGGCGCGGCGAATCTCCAGTTCTTTACCGATAGTAAACGACAGCTTCGTACCAATGATGAGCAGTTTGCTGATTCTTCCGCTCTTGCCTCGCTCCACGGCTTTCAGGTCGAGAACGTCTCCGAAGTCCATCTTCAGTTTATCTGCAAACAGCTGCTTAAGTTTCTCTTGCGTTATAGTTACATGCCAGCGGTAGAAGTCGGCAGTCTCCTGGTCGTAGTCGTTGAGAACCTGAGAGAGAATCTTCTTGTCGGTAGTATTACAGAAGCTCTCTGGACTTGTACGTATCCATTTTTCAGCTTCTGCCTCATTGCTAAGGTCAGGAACCATACTGTCGTCTTTGGAAGACATGCCTTCCTTAGTGTCTCTTACTGCAATAAGGTAAGGCTTCTTTGTGTCCTCCCAGCAATATTGGAACTCCTCGCTCACTCCTCCACAGCATTTAGAGAAGCGTGCATCGCAGATTTGTCCGTCATACATCAAAATCTGTCCCCTTGTTTGTCGTATAGCTTCAGCCACATGCGTTGATGTTTCTTTCGTAATGCCTTGATAGCGTTGACAATGGTCGTCGGCACAGACATCAAATATCGTATGATCCTCACGGTCGTACCATCGTATGAGCATATCGTCTTTCTTGACAAACGAGAAGAAATTGTTGCCTGAAGTTGCCACTTGTTTCCTCTTTTCCATCTGTGCCAGCAGCCATGAACGGGATATTACGGCATGTGCTTTCAGCAGTTCAACACTTGAAGTTGCACTCATTTCGCTCGAGATAACACTTTCGAGATATTTTTCAACTGGAAGGCAGTTGATGGCGCAAATCTTGTCGGCTTCCACTACGAGACGCAGCTCTCCAAGGAAAGTTTGCGTTTCCTTGCGTTCCCAATGGAAGTTTACTCCTATGGTAACATCCGACAGCGAGAATGATGCCTCGTCGGTTTTCGGCGAGAAGCAAAGTTCGCGGTACAGGTTACCATTCCAAAGAATACCACCCTCAGAGAATTCCACAGTCTGTTTCCCGCTTATAGTTTCTCCTTTTGCCGAGTATTCACCGTTTAGCGAGAATTCAATCTTTTCTCCGCTAACGATTCCTACATGCACATTCGGTTCGTGGTTTTGTGTAGAGACAAGCATCGCAGCGTTATGTTTGGCAGCGGATTCCTTGATGTTCCTTTTCACTTCGTTGAACTCCTCTTCGTTCAGACTAACTTCCTTTAGTATGCTTATTGCTTTTTCGGCAGTAATCTTGTCGAAGTCGTCTTTGCGTGGCGTTATCAGCAGACCCGCCATGTCGAGGGCTCCAGGACTTACCATGAGGGTGGAGTTTGGAGTGTGGAGTGAGGAGTTGCTGTCAGATTGCGGGTAACAGTCAGGACGATGTTTCCTTCTTGGGAAGACAACGGTAAGATAAGTGTCATCCTGTCGCCAGCATACGAGGTTCATCATAGGTTCGGTATCACCGCTTCTCATAGGCAATGCTTTGTATATCATCTTGAACAGTTCAGAGTCAGCTTTCATGCTGTGACTGCGGATGAGCAGTGCCGGCGAAGGATAATCCGTTATTTCCGATATGCTGTCGTCGCTGTCAGTAGAGAATATTTCATTTAGACTCCTTGAATATCTCTGCCATCCAGTCTGCAAGGGAAGCATTCCGTTGCATCCAGCCTGGAAATGACAGTGGTCTGGAGCCGATGCTCCGCATTTCGGTCCGTTATAGAATACCATGAGCTCTGGATATTCTGTCAGTATACGGTGGATTTCCCCGTAATTGCCGAGTATCGCCTGTGGTTGATGACTGCGCATCGGTATTGTGTAGTGAACGGGCAGGATAGGGTATGGGTTGACAAGAATCTCGAAGTCTTTGTCGAGATATTTGGTCATTTGCTCCAATGGTCGATTCTTCTTGCAAAGGAAGCAAGGGCGCTGTTCAATAGATTTCTTGTCAATCTTCGCTCCTGTTGATACTATGCGTGCAGGATTATACTGCACTCTCATTGTTATGCCGTCGGCAGAGAGTGATTTCTGTTCTATGTTGTAAAGGTTGCGGAAGTTGTTGCGTGCCAGTTCCCATTGCTCCATCTGTCTATTGAAGAAGCGGTGGAGCGAGTTGTCGTCCATAAATTCAGTCTGTCCCTTTGTTATCATCTGTCTTGCCGACAGCTCTATGGAGCGCAGACGGTCTTTATAAAGATTGTTGGCATTAACCTTCTCGATGCTCAAAGCCGCATCGCTGTTTCCGCCCCAGCGGCGGCACAGGTATAGCTCTGTGAATATTCTTCCGATTTTATATCTACGGCAGAAGGCGAGAGCCATGGCATAGTCCTCGCCGTAGCTCGTGTTTGGAAACTGTAGTTGGCGGAGCAATGGAGTGAAGAAAGCCCTTGGTGCTCCAAGTCCGTTTATGCGCAAGGCATTGTTGCATCCGTTCTCGTCAGTCCATTCAGCATGGTTAATGAGTCCTGGCGGAAGAGTGTTCAGATCAAAGTCGCACATGCGGTAGCTGCCGATGATCATTGCAGCCTGTTGCTTATGGAATTCGTCAACGATGGTCTGCAGCGTGTTAGGCGATGAGTAGAGGTCGTCGCTGTCGAGCTGTACGGCAAAACGTCCGCAGTGGCTGTCGTTTACAGCTACATTCCAGCATCCGCCAATACCGAGATCCGTTCGCTCCGGTTTTATGTGGATAAGTCTGTGTCTTGAGTTTTTCTTTTCTTTTTGTGTATATTCTTCAAGAAGGCGAGTAGTGTTGTCAGTAGAATGGTTGTCTACAACGATGACATTAAATTTGAATTTCGTCTTTTGTGAAAGTGCACTGTCAACGGCATCACAGATAGTCTTTTCCCTGTTCCTTACAGGTATGATTACAGATGCCTCGTAGTCGAATGCCTGTTCTTTAAAGTCCGGCGTCTCATAGTAAGCCGTATCGATAAACGCCCCGATTTGTTTAAGGTGGTTCGTTACGGCATTTTCCATTTCTATTTGTACCTCGCGGTTGCGTGGATTAACATAGTCGAATTGTTTCTCGCCGCTTGTTCGTGTGTCGCTTTCTTCCTCGGTATACAAAAATTCGTTGATGTGGAAGATGCTGCCTTTACGGCTTAGGAAAAGACGCAGATCGTAGAAACCGGCATATTTGTATTCCTTGTTGGCAGCTGTTTCTGCATATTCGCGAATGCTGTCAGTTTTTAGAAGTATGACGCTACCGAAGTCGAAGTCGTCGCGCAAGCTTCCAGTCTGATAGTCAATTACGGGGTGCTGCTCGGTCTTTCCATTTCCCACAGAGTAGTGGTCGCTGTATACCATTTCCGCATTAGTTTCAACAGCCACTCGTAGCATCCTCCTTATGGCATACAGTCCGATAGTCAGCGGTGTCGTCTTGGTATAAAGCAGAGCATAGTCGCAGTCGATATTATCTGCAATGCTAATTATGGCCGATGACGACATGATATTGTCAACAACGATAAGAGTGCATCCTTCCGGTGCCGTATTGTTTTTGGCAAAGTCTTCAGACACGAGAAGGTTTATATGTTTCACAGCCCTACATTCGCGCATTTGCTTCAGTGTGGGCTCAATTGCTTCAAAATCCGTACAAGGAATGAAGCAGTCTGTTTTTATTATCATAATGAGTATGTTTTGTTTCTTTTTGCAAACTTACGGAAAATAAGTGGAAAAGACGAAGAAAGCTTGTTTAAATGCAATATGGAAAAACAAAAAAACTGGATGAAAATTGTTTTTTCCCAATTTTCATCCAGTTGACTATATTGTAACCGAAGTTTCTGATTTATTTCTTGAGTCCTATCTTGCTGCCGAAGTTGCAGAACCAGAATACATATATATAATATAGGAACATCAATGCTATAGCATAACCAACACCCAAAGCCGGGTTGTCTACAATTGCTCCCATGACGAGTGGAAGTGTAGCACCACCTACGACGCCGAGATTGATAATGCCGGATGCAGCCTTTGTGTGAGGACCGAGCTCCTGCAGACCGAGGTTGAATACCAATGGCCACATTACGGAGTGGAACAGTCCGGCTGCAAGCATTGCATATACAGATGCTATGCCGCTGAGCACGAATGATGTAGCCACACAGATAGCACCGCAGATAAGGCATACAGAAAGAATGTGGCGTGGCTTGAACTTGTTGAGGATAACGGCTCCTGCAAAACGACCGATCATCATTCCTCCCCAATAGTATGAGAGGAATTCAGTAGCCGTACCATATTCAAGCAACGACGGGTTGCTTTTGAAATAGGCAGGCAACATCGATGGAACTCCGAGCTCGATACCCATATAGAAGAATATTCCGAGCATTCCGAGCCATACGTGAGAATACTTGAAAACGCTACTCTTGTATTCCTTGTGCTCGCCACTTGCTTCTTCTGCTTGTTCTGCCTCGTTGATGTTAGGCAATTTCATGAAGAACAGTATAGCACAGAGGATGAGAGTAAAGATTCCGAGTCCGAGATATGGAGTAGGAACGGCATCGGGGGTTGGAGCTTTTCCGGCTATTATTACGTATGTGATGAATACTGGAGCTACGGTGGTAGCTGCTGAGTTCAAGGCATTGGCAAGAGTCATGCGGAATGCGCCCTTTTCAGGAGAACCGAGCACCATGACGTATGGATTAGCCACGAGCTGTAGCATCACGATTCCTAGTGCTACGATAAACATGCTGCCGAGGAACACGGAGTAAATAACCGATGTCTCCATACCGAGCAGTGAAGATATTCCTAAATAGTTGATAATGAAACCGATGCCTACGATGGCAAGTCCGAGAAGAAGAGTCTTCTTGTAGCCAATCTTGTTCATCATCAGTCCGAATGGGATTGAGAGAGCGTAAGCCCCGTAGAATGCGGTGTTTACGAGCTGTCCTTGAGAGTCTTTTAGATTAAATGCCTGTTTGCAGAATTCAATCATAGAATTGTTCATTGTCGTAATGAATCCGATTAGGAAAAGTACGGCAAACATCACTATTAGCGCAAACGTATAGTTAGGCGCTTTTGTCTTGATATTGTTCATAAGTTAGTTATATTTATTAGTTAGGTTACTTTATTATAATGTGTTTGATTGTGGATTAATACCGGAGCAACGGGACATTCCCATCTTGCTCCGGTATCATGTATGTTATGAAAGTCTGTCTTCAGGAACGCCTTTCAGTTCACCGGTCTTTGTAGAGCGGGTTTTTCTGATAGTGCGCTTGCGCTTTGGCTTTTCTTCAACCGGTGCTGCTGTCTTAACTCCAGCCAGCTCTGGGTCGATCATAATTCGTCCGCAATATTCGCATACGATAATCTTTTTGTGCATCTTGATGTCAAGCTGTCGCTGTGGCGGAATCTTGTTGAAGCAACCGCCGCAGGCATCACGCTGTACGTATACAATACCGAGTCCGTTGCGTGCGTTCTTGCGGATACGCTTAAAGCTTGCGAGCAGACGCGGTTCGATTTTTACCTCCAGGTCTTTAGCTTTTTCCTTGAGTCTTTCCTCTTCGGCTCTTGTCTCCTCAACGATTTCGTCGAGCTCATTCTTCTTTTCTTCGAGAGCCTGGTTACGGTCGGCGATAAGCTCCTCGGTATGTTTCAAGTCATGCTGGCGCTCGTCAATTTTTGTTGCAGCCTCGCGTATTTTTTTGTTGCAGAGTTCTATTTCCAGAGTTTGGAATTCGATTTCCTTGCTCAGAGTGTCATACTCGCGGTTGTTCTTAACATCGTCGAGCTGCTTCTTGTAGCGCTCCACGCTTGCCTGTGCCTCGTTGATTTCTGCTTTCTTTTGGGCTACAGCCTGCTGGAAGTCTTCAATCTCGCCCTTAATCTTCTCTACACGAGTGTTGAGTCCGGCGATTTCGTCTTCCAGGTCTTGTACCTCAAGAGGAAGTTCGCCTCTCAGTGCTTTCTTCTCGTCGATAGCCGACAAAGTGGTCTGCAACTGGTAGAGAGTCTTCAGTTTCTCTTCAACTGACAAGTCTGTTGGATCTTTTTTTGCCATATTATTGTTACAAATAGATTATAGGATTCGTGTTGATACCTGAAAGTATTGTCTTTACTCCAGGGCACTCTTCCTCGATTATTGATTTAAATATTTCTTTTGTGAATTGTTCGCTTTGATAATGGCCTATTACAGTAATCTGTATTTCCTGTTCATGCGAGAAATACTCGTGGTAGTGCATCTCGCCAGTAACGAAAGCGTCGGCTCCGAGCTTGATGGCATCCGGCAGTAGAAACGAGCCTGCTCCTCCGCATATTGCCACTTTACGTATTGGGCGGCGCAGTAGCTGATTGCATTGTACACATTCCACTTCGAAAGTTTTTTTGAGCATTATAACGAAGTCGTCGGCAGCCATAGGTTCGATGAATTCTCCTATGGTCCCGCTTCCGCACTTGATGTCGTCGACCTGTTTCTCTGCAAAGAACGAAACATGAGAAAGTCCCATTTTCTCTGCGATTTTAAAGTTGACACCACCCTTTGCATTATCCATATTAGTATGCATGGACAATATGGTGATGTCGTTTTTAATAGCCTTAGCCACAGTTCGTTGCACATCATTCTCGCCGAGTATTCTTTTTAGAGGATGGAATATCAGCGGGTGGTGTGAAACTATGAGGTTACACCCTTTTTCTATTGCCTCGTCTACGATATCCTCGGTCACGTCAAGACACAACAATGCCCCTGATACTTCCGCCTCTGTCAATCCAACCTGCAAGCCGGCATTATCGAAGCCTTCTTGTAGGGGCAGGGGCGCGAAACGTTCAAGGGCACTAACCACTTCTTTTATTTTCACGCTTTTCAGCCTTTCTTTATTAATATTAGTTGCCCATTACGGGCATTATATATATAATAATGTGCAAATTTACGCATTTATTCCTTATCTGTGCAAGTTTATTCTTTTAAATTAATATGTTTTAACTACCCTCACAGTTGTGTGGCAAATCCTTGCTCAGTTAGAGTAAAACTTTTAGATCCCCCAGTCGGATGCATTTGCACTTGCTTCTATTTTATTCTCCGTTTTGTCGGGTAGGGCAGGGAAGAAGTCGATGCCTGTAATCCTTTCCACCTGGTCTACGGAGTTCACGTAGTCTCCTTTGGGGCGGTTTCCATCTGCATTCTTGTATATAAAGCCAATAGCTTTAGGTTCGTCTTTCATGCACAATACCACTTTGAAGAAGGCTTCCGGTACTACGACCTTGTCTTTTCCTATTGTCTTGTGTTTGCCTTTATATAGTATCGGACCGCATACGATATATACATCACCGTATTCCTTTGCCCATTTCCGGCACTGGTTCTCCATCTCGTTCCAGTCGCCGCGGTTCAGACCTGGGGCTTGCGGACAAATATTTGTGAACAGGAATGATTGCATCATAGCTTTTTCGCTCCATTTGTTGTCGCCGGCAGGACACATGTGTCCTCTGTCGTAGCCGGAGCTGTAGTAGTCCCAGTCCGTAGCTCTTGGTGTTGGCACATCTTCGTCTTCATGAAATGCTTTTTGTTTCCTTTTAGCATTACCTTGGCAGCGATTGGCGGTAAGATGCCATGCCACCCAGTTGGGAAGTTTCGTGTCTGCATTATATGACACTGTATATCCTTCGCGTTTCAGAATCTGTTCTTTTCCATTTGTAAGAGGGGCTGGAATTTCCAGACTGCTGCCAGCATCGTTTTCTTGTTTGTATGTTTCTTCCTGAAGTTGCGTTGCTTTTTCTTCGGTTCCTTTTATTCCGCCGATAAGTTGTCCCTTAGGTTTGTTATTTCCTGCGAGGCATGAGGATAGAATTGCCAATGTCAGCAATATGGCAAAAGTCTTGATTTTTTTCATTTTTTCTTTGTTTTTAATTTTGTCTTATACGTATGTCTGTCATTGTGCTGCGAAATTAGTGAAAATATCCGGAATAAAAAAATAACCGATTCTTTATAAGCTGTATTGCTTAAAAAGAACCGGTCTTACTGAAGTTTTTTTACCTATTGAATATCTTCAGTCATTAACTATTACTTTACCTAAATGAATCTTCTTACCTTTTAATTACCTTTTCTGAATACCTATTCTAATATCTTTATCTTGATGCCATGATGGCTGATGAATCTTTTTAAAAGAACGGCTCACCGATATTTGTTAAACAAATGCGCAATGCTGTAAAACTAAAATTAAAACTGGGTACGTTTACTTGGTTGCATGCGTATCGTCATTTTTCACAACATACTAATGATGTGTAATCGATGAGCCGACTTTTTCTCTTAACGTCTTCGCAGATTGCTAAGAGAGCATATCTACAATATTTCGAGTGCAAAGATATTGTGATAATCCTAAAGCTGGTGTAAAATATAGTTCATAGAATAAAAAAAATCGTTCATAATAGTGATTTTGTCATTATTTGAACGATTTGTGCTATTATTCGTAATTAATTTGTGTCCTTATTTGACTTGTATTCCCCTTTTGTTATTGTTTGTTTCTTATATCACCGGGAAGTTTGTTGTATTCGTCTTTGAAACATTTTGTAAAATATGACGGTGAAGAAAAGCCAACCTCGTATGCAATTTCAGATATGCTTTTGTCGGAGTCTGCCAGAAGTTGCATACCCCGTTGCAGTCTTGCCTTGCGCATCAAGTCGACTACAGATACTCCGGTTATTGCCTTTACCTTTCTGTACAGTTGCACTCGGCTGAGTCCCATGTCGTTGCTAAGGTCTTCAACGTTATATTCTATGTTTCCTATATTTTTTTGTATAGTTGTCTTCAAAATACTGATAAAGTCTTTGTCCATGTTGTCCGGTTTGCTGTCTTTATCAGCCTCGTTGCCTACATTGTTTTCTTTAAATACATTCTCCAATTTCCTTCTGCTATTAAGAAGATTTTCCACTCTCGCCTTTAGAATTTTACTGCTAAAAGGTTTTGTAATATAAGAATCTGCCCCATGCTCATAGCCTTCAATTTTCTGCTCGTTCAAACTTTTCGCAGTTAGAAGTATTACCGGTATGTGGCAAATTGCAGTTTTGCTTTTAAGTTCCGTACAGAATTCGATACCGTTCATTACAGGCATCATTACATCGCAAATAACAATGTCAGGAACAATTTTCAGTGCGATATCAAGTCCTTCCTTTCCGTCGGCAGCTTCAAATACAGTATATCCATCGTTGAAAATCTCCTTGATATATTCTCTGATGTCATTGTTGTCGTCAATAATCAGGAGCGTCGGTTTGCCATTGTCGTTGATAATCCTTTGTGTGGCATAACTGTTGCTTTCATTCTTGGCAGGCAATTTAGGTTCTTTGTCGATCAAATGAAATTCGTTCTGTTTCTTATCCGTCGTTTCATCTGTCATGTCCTTTTGGGTACGTGGTATAATGATGCCAAAGTCTGCCCCCTTTCCTTTCTGGCTTTTCACGAAGGCATTGCCGTTGTGCAATTCAGCATAAGCTTTTACGATGGCAAGACCTATACCTGTTCCGCCATTAGAGTTGTTTGCCTGATAAAATCTGTCGAAAACCTTTTTCTGTTCCTCTTCCGACAGTCCTTTCCCTGTATCGCTAACAATAAGTTGAATACAATCATTAGGAGCATCTTTTAGAGAAACAGTGATGATACCTCCTTCATCTGTATATTTTATTGCATTGCTTACAAAATTAAACACAATCCTGTTAATCTTGTCTTCGTCGGCAGTAATGGTGTCGTGTTTGAATTCGTCCATGTTGAGAACGAGAGAAACCTTCTTAGCTTCTGCAGAAGGGTAAAAGGCGTCAATCCATTTGCTTAATTCCTCTTTGATTTTAAAAGTCGACGGCTTCAGTTTCATATTTCCGCTTTGAATTTTTCTGAAGTCCATAATATCGTCAACGAGTCGTTTCATTGTAAAGGCACTGCGCTGCAATGTTTTCAGCAATGCCATAGTAGGTTTGCTGATATTCTTGTCTGCAATAATTCTTTCAAGCGGGTCTATAATGAGCGTAAGAGGGGTTCTCAGTTCATGACTGACGTTAGTGAAAAATTCTATTCTTGATTGAGTAAGACTTATCACTTCTCCATTGAGCCGTTCCAGTTCGTCATTTTTGCTTTTCAGTTGCATAGAAAGGATATTCTTTGCATGATAGTTCTTGTAGAGGAACATGGATGCAATAATTACTGAAAGCAGGAATATACCGAGTAGCCACAGAAACAGAGTCTGTGTTTCATAGTGGCTCTCGTATTTGCTCACCTGTTTGTGCAAGTCTTCCAGGATACCCCTTTGTCTGGCTGCATTCTTTGCAGCCATAAGTGTCAGTTCTGCATTCGCTTTGGTTATAATAGTAGTGGCAAGATTATTGTTCTTGTCGTATTTCTCACCTTTAAGAATTTTCATAGCGAGTTTTATCACCTCGTCCCCACTTGTAGGGTTCATATACGATGCGTCCAAAATTCCATCGCAAACAAGTTCGATGCCTTGTCCTTTACCAGAAAGTCCGTCGATACCGGTAAATTTTATTTTGTTGTTTGGATAAAGCTTTTTAGCAGCAAGGTATGCTCCGTATGCCATTCTGTCGTTGTGTGCAAAGACATAGTCGATATCCTTTGTCTTAGTCAATATTCTATCCATAGCTTGCTGACCGCTTGTCAGTTCCCAATTGCCAAATTCTTCAGTAACGATATTGACATCAGGAAATTTATTCATGGCAGCCTTAAAACCTTTATGTCTTTCGATAGCCGGAGAAGAATCCTTAAGTCCCATGACTTCTGCAACATTACCCTTCCCGTGAAGTTCATTGGCAATATAAGTACCGAGGTCGTATCCCATTTTGTAGTTGTTGCTGCCGATGAAAGCACTGTATTTGTCAGACTTTATCTTTCTGTCGTATAGTATAACGGGAATTCCGCTATTGTATGCTTTTATTACAGCTGGGTCTACAACGTTCACCTGGTTTGGAGAAATGATAAGCAGATCGACTCCCATTTTTATAAAGCTGTCGATTTGTTCTATTTGGGTATTACTGTTGTTATTTGCACTTTTTATTATCACATTAATAGAATCGTTGATGTAGTCCATCATCTTAATCTCGTCGTTTAGTTTCGTGCGCCATGCATCATCCGAACATTGTGAAACGGCAATTGTATACACATGTTTTTTGTCAGAACAATTATATGTGATAAATATTGTCGATACAATAAAAACAATACTAAGTATGAAATATATGAAATTCTTTTTCTTTTCCATAGCAGGTTCGTTTTTATATGGAGTTTTTATAATTGTAGATATGCTTTTCTGTCTTATTAAGAATAAAGCCATACTAACTGCAAAGATATAGGAAAAAAATTATTTCTTTATGGAAAATCAGAAAAAATAATACATGTTTGAAAAAAAAGTCAAAATAGGAACCACCGTTTCTGTTTTTTTTCTAAATTTACAACCGGAAAATCGATGTGTAACCTTTTAAACATTTTTATTATGAAAATCGGAATTCCAAAAGAAATCAAGAACAATGAGAACAGAGTTGGTATGACACCTGCCGGAGTAGCAGAGTTAGTGCGTCATGGACATTCAGTTGTAGTTCAGCATACGGCTGGCGAGAATAGCGGTTTCAGTGATGAAATGTATGTCAAGGCTGGAGCGGAGATACTACCAGATATCGAGGCTGTTTACCGCGAGGCAGAGATGATTGTTAAAGTCAAGGAGCCGATAAAACCGGAATACAAACTGATACGCAAAGACCAGCTTGTGTTTACTTATTTCCATTTTGCATGCGATAGAGAGCTTACAGATGCCATGATAAACAGTGGTGCTGTTTGTCTGGCGTATGAAACCGTTGAGACTACCGACCACCGCTTGCCACTGCTGATTCCTATGAGCGAGGTAGCAGGGCGTATGGCAACGATTAACGGGGCTTATTATTTGCAGAAAACAAAAGGCGGACTTGGAAAGCTGATAAGTGGTGTACCGGGAGTAGACCGCGCTAAAGTCCTTGTGCTTGGCGGAGGAACCGTGGGGGAAGCTGCAGCGCGAATGGCTGCAGGACTCGGTGCGGATGTTTGGATTACGGATATTTCCTTGCCAAGGTTGCGACAGCTGGAAATGGAATTGCCGATAAATGTGCATACGCTGTATTCTACGGAACATAATATCCGCGAACAGCTGCCTGATACAGATATCGTTATAGGCAGTGTACTCGTTCCTGGCGACAAGGCTCCGCATCTGATAACACGCGATATGCTGAAAATAATGCAACCGGGAACAGTACTCGTGGATGTGGCGATAGACCAGGGCGGTTGCTTTGAAACTTCTCATCCTACAACACATTCAGATCCAGTATATATGGTAGACGGAATACTACATTATGCTGTTGCCAATATTCCAGGTGCTGTGCCTCACACTTCAACGCTGGCATTGACAAATGCAACATTGAAATATGCCGTTGCTCTTGCCGACAAGGGGTGGAGAAAAGCGTGCAAAGAAGATCCGGCATTGTATAAAGGACTGAATATCGTTAATGGCAAGGTAGTATTCAAGGCAGTTGCCGATGTTTATGGTATGGAATACGAAGAAATAGAATTGTAGAGTTGTTATGTAAATGATTTATACAGCCACACTTGGAGTTTGTTGGTTTACAGCTCTTTGTGTGGCTTTTCTCCTTTTTTCCTTAATGTAGTATATAAGGTAGGTGCTCTTTTTTCTCAAAAAGTATTATTTATTTCCTATTTTATGCTAAAAACTTTATTTAATACAATAGTTTTGTAATTTGTTTTTGACAAAATATATAAATTTGCAGCGAGAGAGTAAAAATCACAATATTTAAAAAAAGATCTAATGCAAACAAAAGTGAAACCCGCAGAGGGTAAATTAGGAATAATGATTGTCGGCAATGGTGCTGTTGCCACAACATTTATGACTGGTGTTCTCATGACACGTCGCGGATTGACAAAACCTGTTGGCTCAATGACCCAATACGATAAAATACGTGTTGGAAGAGGCGCTGACAAGAAGTATCTTCATTATAAGGATATCGTTCCTTTGGCATCTTTAGACGATATCGTGTTCGGTACATGGGACGTATATCCGCAGAATGCTTATCAGGCTGCAATGTATGCCGAAGTACTGAAGGAGAAGGACATAGACCCGGTGAAGGACGAGTTGGAAAAGATAAAGCCGATGAAGGCAGCTTTCGACAAGAACTATGCAAAGCGCCTGGACGGAGACAACGTAAAAGACTGCAAGACACGTTGGGATATGGTCGAGGCTTTGCGCGAAGACATAAGAAACTTCAAGGCTGAGCACGGATGTTCCAGAATTGTTGTTATCTGGGCTGCGTCAACAGAGATTTACGTACCGGTAGACGAAAGCGTGCACTACAGACTGGAAGACCTGGAAAAAGCCATGAAGGCAGACGACCGTGAGCATATTGCTCCATCAATGTGTTATGTCTATGCAGCCCTTAAAGAAGGAGCGCCGTTCATTATGGGAGCACCGAACACTACTGTAGATATCCCGGCTATGTGGGAGCTTGCAGAGAAAACAAAAATGCCGATTGCAGGCAAGGATTTTAAGACAGGACAGACTTTGGTGAAGAGTGGCTTTGCCCCAATCATCGGTACACGTTGTCTCGGACTTAGCGGATGGTTCTCTACCAACATTCTCGGCAACCGTGATGGACTGGTATTGGATGAACCAGCCAATTTCCATACAAAAGAGGTTAGTAAGCTGTCAACGCTTGAGACAATCTTGAAACCGGATGTTCAACCAGATCTTTACGGACATGGCAATGACGAGGATACCCAATACTATCATAAAGTGCGCATAAACTATTATCCGCCACGCAACGATAATAAGGAAGGTTGGGATAATATCGACATCTTTGGTTGGATGGGATATCCGATGCAAATAAAGATAAACTTCCTGTGTCGTGATTCGATACTTGCTGCTCCATTGTTGCTCGACCTGTGTCTGTTGAGCGATCTTGCTGCAAGAGCCGGAAGATACGGAACACAGCGCTTCTTGAGCTTCTTCCTGAAGAGTCCGATGCATGACTATACAAAGGGAGAGGAAGCAGTCAACAATCTGTACCAGCAGTATACAATGCTCAAAAACGCCATTCGTGAGATGGGCGGATATGAGGCAGACGAGGAGATTGACTGATAGTTGTTCTCCATTGGGCATAATATAAATGTTATACATATTATATATGCCGATACACCTTATTATATATAAGCTGTGTCAGATGTGAAGCAGACAATGGTTTCAAGTCTGGTTTGCATCTGGCGCAACTTAGTTAATTAGCATGTTTTTCATTCATTATAGAGTCTGCCGATAAGAATAGGACAGAGAAAAGGCAGATATATTATATCAATAAATATTAAAGTAAATTGAGAGTTTTCAGAATAACGTTATTATTATTGCTTCTTGCCATAATGCCCCATGCGTTGGAGGCTCAGATAAGAGGGTATATAATTGATGCAGAGACAGGCGACAGCATTCCTTATGCAAGTGCTATATATAAAGGACATGGAGTAGCAGTAGCCTCGGGAATAGACGGCAAGTATCAAATCAGTCGGCATGACGGCTGGCAGTTGACATTCAGTGCAGTGGGATACGTTTCCCAAACAGTGCTCGTAAATTCAAAAATCAAGAATACATACAATGTGCGTCTTAAACAAGACAGTAAATTACTTGGAAACGTAGTTGTAAAGTCGCGCAAGCACAGGTATTCGAGGAAAAACAACCCGGCTGTAGAACTGATGCGTAAGGTCATAGAAAACAAGAAACTTACAGACCTCAGCAACCGTGATTTCTATCAGTATTGCAAATACCAGAAGCTTACGTTGGCTCTGAACGATATAACGCAAGAAAAACTGGAATCGCCGAAACTGAAAAAGAAACCGTGGCTCAAAGACCAGGTCGAGAGATGCGAGTATAACGGGAAACTCATTCTTCCTATTTCCGTTGACGAGACCGTTACACAAAGTATTTACCGGAAGCACCCGAAGGCAGAGAAGAATATTGTAAAGGGACAAAATTCGTCAGGAGTAAACGACCTGTTTCAAACCGGAGATATCCTGACTACAGCGATGAAGGATGTATTTACCGACGTGAATATCTATGACGACCAGATACGTCTTCTTCAGTATCCGTTCACCTCTCCAATAGGAAAGGATGCTATCGGCTTCTATCGCTATTATATTACAGATACGCTTGATATTGACAAGGACAAGTGTATCCATTTGCGCTTCATGCCAAACAATCAGCAGGATTTCGGTTTCCAGGGCGACTTGTATGTCCTGGCAGATTCGTCGTATCAGGTAAAACGCTGCGATTTGTCAATCCCGAAGCGCAGTGATGTAAATTTTGTAGAAGACCTGAAAGTAATACAGGAGTTTTCGCGTTTGCAAGACAATACATGGGTATTGACTCGCGATGATATGATAGCAGAGATGAAAGTTGCAAGCTTTCTCAGTAAAGCCGTCGTGATAAGAAACACACGCTTGTCAGACTATGCTTTCGATGAATTGCCACGCCAGCTCTTCAAGGGTAAGGCAAAAGAAGTGAAAGAAGCTGATGCCATGATGCGCGACGAAGCCTTTTGGGACAAGTATCGCCAGGTGAAGCTTACTAAGGGCGAAAGTGATATGAGTGCATTCGTTCATAACCTTGAACAGATAAAGGGCTTCAAATATGTGATTTTCGGACTGAAGGCATTTATCGAGAACTTTGTAGAGACCGGTAATCCGAGCAAATTCGATTTAGGTCCGATCAACACCATGTTCACAAGTAACAGCATTGACGGCTTCCGCACCCGAATCTCAGGACAGACAACAGCAAAACTTAATCCTCATTGGTTCTTTAGTGGATATTATGCCCATGGATGGGGCAGCCATAAGAATTATTACAAGGGTGAGGTTACATATTCCTTTAACAAGAAGGAGTATTTGCCGAGGGAATTCCCGAAGCGCACACTTACTTTCAGCTCTACATACGATGTCTGCTCACCATCAGACAAGTTTATGCATACAGACAAGGATAATGTGTTTACTGCTCTGAAATGGACAAAAGTAGAGAAAATGATGTTCTATAATCGCCAGGAACTCTCGTTTGAACGAGAGGAAGACTGGGGCTTTAAGACTACAATAGCGACGAAACTGGAAGAAAACCGGGCTTGCGGCGAATTGTATTTCCTGCCGATGCGCGACTATACCAATTTGTATTCGTCATCGACAAATGTAGACGATGCCTCATTGCGAGCCTTGTCGCGTTCGTTCCGTACTACGGAGTTGCGCGCCGAACTGCGTTTCGCACCAGGCGAAACCTTTATCAATACCAAGCAGCGCCGTCTGAAGATGAATTTCGATGCTCCAGTATATACGATAAGTCATACTATGGGCTTCAAGGGAATCTTGGGTGGCGACTATAGCTACAACTATACCGAGGCAAGTATATATAAAAGGTTTTGGCTTAACAGCTGGGGAAAGATAGACAGTTACCTGCGTGGCGGCATACAGTGGAATAAGGTGCCGTTCCCGCTGCTCTGTTTCCCGGCTACGAACCTTTCATACATAATACAGGACCAGACGTTCCAACTCATCGACAATATGGAATTCCTCAACGACCGTTTTGCGAGTCTTGATGTGTCGTGGGACTTGAACGGAAAAATATTCAACCGCATACCATTGCTGAAGAAGTTGAAGTGGCGTGAGTATATAGCCTTCAAGTGTCTTTGGGGAACGTTGACCGACAAGAACAATCCTACGCTTGCCGAAAATGCCAACGACAATGTGTTGATGAATTTCCCCGACGGCTGTCATGTGATGGACAAGAACCGTCCGTATATGGAATTGGCGGCGGGCATACATAATATCTTCAAGATTGTTCATGTAGAGTACGTCCGCCGCCTGAATTATCTATATCCTGGAGTCCATAAGAATGGAGTCAGGTTTATGATAAGAATGACATTCTAAATAGACTCTCAGATAAATATTGCAGTTAGATTTTTTTGAACACAGTCTGCCGCTTATTCCCCTTCGTCGAGCCAAGCGTCAATAAGCTTGCGTGCGATGCTCAGTTTTTCGGGAATCTGCGGCAGGTTGTCTTTTCTGAACCATGCTCCGCGTGCCAGTTCTTCCTTTTGCAGCTTAATCTCTCCACTAACATAGTCGGCGTTAAACCCGACCATAAGTCCGCAAGGATAAGGCCATGGCTGACTTCCGAAGTATCTGAGATTCGTTATCTTCAGATGAGTCTCTTCCATAACCTCGCGGTGAACAGCCTCTTCAAGCGTTTCGCCTGTCTCCACAAATCCAGCAACCAGTCCCATGAAATTACTTTTAAAGTTGCGTGCATGAACTAACAGCACCTCATCACCTCGATGGATAAGGACGATGATTGCCGTAGCGAGCTGTGGCCACACTTCCTTTCCGCATTCCGTGCAACGCTTGCTGATATCGGTGTGCATTTTCATCGGTGCTCCGCATACGCCGCAGAACTTGGTGTTCTGGTCCCAGTAGAGGAGTTCCTCGCATTTCCCGGCTTTAAGATAAAGTTCTCTCGACAGCTTATAGTAGCTTGGTCGCAGGCTGCACATTTCAAATCTTTCGTTGTCTGTTACCGGACTGTCTATCCTGTATGTCCTTACTTCCTTATCGTCAAGAGGACTAACGTTCATGATGTTTGTCCAAGGCTTTACTTCTGTTGGCGGTTCCTCTTCAAAAGGTATGGTGTATGTTCCGTTTGGCAGTTTCTCAAGCATGATGTCTCCTTTACAGAAGACGAAATATAGTTTTTTCATTGTTTTTTTATTATAGGCATATTAGGTATGATGATTATTCTCCGAAAAGTAGCTTGCGGTCGTTGTCAATAGCTCCTTTTGTCCATTTCTCCGGAACGAAACGCCAGTTATTGTTAGCCTTAGGCATAATCTTGCCGCGTTTCTTAATCTCTTCAGCCAGATAATGCCGCAAGTCAAGGTCGCTCTCGAAAACCTTTCTTTTCGTTAGTTCATTTGCAGGAATGCCGGCGCCTTTAGTAAGCAACTCTCCACCGCCGTTGGCGCGGTAGCTGTTCATTGCCACCCGATACCATTTCTTCGGGTCGAATTTCTCACCGTTAGTCATTCGCAGAATCTTAACCTTCTCCCCGTCAGGTTTCGTAACATCAACGACATAGTCGATACCAGCAGCAGAGTCGAAGTTGAACGTCATGTTCTTGAAACCGAACTTCTGCATATCCGTAGAATTTCTCTTGTCGAGCAGCATGATATGGTCATCTTTCGTTTTCATAGTGTTAACCCAGAGGTCGTAGCTCATCTCCAGGTGCCGGCGAATCTCCTCGCCCGTCATCCGCAATACGCAAAGCTTGTTCTCGTATTTATACAGTTTAAACATGTCGCTCATCAATATAGGACCCTCCTTGATAACGGCATTAAACTGTAGCGGGGCGTTAAACGAAACGTCAGCCTTTGTTATGTCGAGCTGTAGATTATGGATAAGGTCGATAAAAGGCGAACTGCCGAAGAAACTGTCTTTTGTGTACATCGTTTCTCCGATATCTCCAATCTTTTGGTCAACATATTGCTTGACCTCATTTATATCGTCGGAAAAATGGCTAACGAAAGCCTCGTCAATAGGTTCGGCGGTGATGTCCTTTACTTCTCCCGACACCGCCTTCCCTGTAACCTTTCCGTCCTTTATCGTAACCGTAATCTCAGCATCAGCAACATTCACGGCATTGCATGAAGGGTCAAGACACAACACTGTATTCCCGTTAGGGGCTTTCACCTCAGCCTTGCGGGCCCTATGGTCGTGTCCGAAGAATATAACGTCAAATCCGTCAACGCCAGTAGCTGTGGAGCGTGCCGCATCCTCATGATATTCAGGAGTTGCGATACCGCCGTCCCATCCACTGTGGAACAATCCTACGATAACGTCCGGCTTTTCATTTTCCCTGATATACTCCACCCATTTCTTTGCCGACAGGTTAATGTCTTCAAAATGCATACCGCTCCATAGCTTCTCTTCCAGCCAATTAGGGATAGCCGGAGTGAGCATGCCGAGGATTGCAACCTTAACTCCGTCTCTTTCGAACACGGTATACGGTTTAGTGTATGGCTTTCCCGTGGCATTGCTGACAACGTTGGCTCCCAGTACCGGACAGTTCATTTCCTTCACCCATTTGTCGTAAACGGCGTGCCCCGGTTCAATGTCATGGTTACCGAAAGTTGCAGCATCGTATTTCATATAGTTAAGAATCTTAGATACGATATTCTGCTTGTCAGTGGCCACATAATTATAATAGTAGCACGCAGGCTGTCCCTGAAGGATGTCGCCATTGTCAAGCAGTATAAGATTCTTGCCGTATTCCTTGCGCAGACTGTTGACATAAGAGCTAACTCTCGCCATAGCCCCTTTAGCCTCCTTCCTTTCAATAAAATTATATGGAAAGAAGCTGCCGTGAACATCACTCGTTTCAATAATTCTGATTTTTACAGTTTTGCTTTCCTGTGCCATAGCCTCGCTAAATGTAGTAAATCCGAGTATAGCAGAGAAAATGTATTTAAGATTTAGCATAGCATAAAATTCTTATTATGTTGAAAATAAATATGTTTACAATTAGAATTGTCTAACTCTTATTATATGCTTTCTTCTGTGTCTTCTCGACATCATGCGGTGCTTCCGGCGAGTGTATTTGCGGTATCCCACAAATGCCGTTACAGCAATAAAGACGCAAAGCAGCAGAAGTACGATACCCCCGTTAAGGTTGTCGCCTTTCACCTTCGACCACATGTCGAGCACTTCCGGCGTATGCTCCCCTGCATCATGAATCATTGCGCACCTTGCAACGATACAGCTGTCTGGATACATGATAGGGTTAAGATGAGCATTCTTGCCTTTCTTTCCGAAGAAATATCCCAAGTCTGATTTTTCCGGATATTTCGTGGAGTCGTTCATGGCGTTGAAGATTTCGTCAGAAGCCACAGCACTGACATACCCTGTCGTTTCCATATTGGCGAGTGCCACGTCGCCGCGGCACATATAGTCAATGAAGTATGCGGCAGCCTTAGGGTTTCCGGCATATTTCGGTATTACCCATCCGTCAAACCATACGTTACTACCTTCGAGTGGCACCTCGTATCCCAGTTTCACTCCAACCTTTTCCGCCTCTTCTATAGCCCATACGGCATCCCCGCTCCATGTCATATTGAGCCAAGCCTTACCCTTCGTCATCGTCTCCTTTCCGAAGTCAGCCTCCCATCCTTCGATGTTAGGCTTCAGAGCCTTCAGGTAATTCTCTACGATATGGATATTTTCGGGCGAATAGTCGTTCATCAGTTCCTTTACCGAAGTCTTCCCCTGCTTGATTTCATTCCTTTTGGCATAGATAAGAGCCGTTCCATAGCTGTCGCGATAAGAGTCTTTCATCAGCAGTTTCTTGCGGAATTTTTTGTTCCATAGCGAGCCCCACGTTCTGGCTTCATTCTGTGTGAGTTTCTCCTTATTATATAATATGCCAGCCGTACCCCACATATAAGCCACGGCATAGTCGTGTGCCGTTCGTCCGTTGCAGCTCGTTGCGTCAATCTGTTTCGTTATATATGGCGAAACGTTGCAGATATAATTAGGAGTCTTTCCGAAACACGTGTCGATAGGCAAGAGTATATCTTTGCGCAACATTCGTTCGATAATATACTCCGACGGACAAACCACATCAAAGTCCTCGTGTCCCCGTTCAATTTTGGTGAGCATAATCTCGTTGATGTCAAACGTCTGGTATATAATTCTGATGTTTCTGCCTGTTTGTTGTTTATACCATGCAGGGAACTTTGCGAGCATGTCCTCGTCGATATAGTCTCCCCAGTTGTAAACTTTCAGCACGTCCTTCCTGTCCTCCTTCTTCTGACAGGCTGAGAAAGAAAAAATTACAGCCATGAAGGCAACGAGGAGTATTGCCGTGTTCAAACATTTATTTCTTTTCATTACCCTTGCCTCCTTTCTTGTTTATGAGTATCAGCAACAGCAATACGAGAACGAAAATGATAGTCGACAGCGGTCTAAGTTCCGGAGTCAGTCCACCCTTCCTCGCGTCGGCATATATAAACGTAGACAGTGTCTCCAGTCCTTCGTTTCCGATAGTGAATATAGTGATGGCGAAATCGTCGATAGACAGCGTTATGGAGAGCATGAAGCCCGCAATCATTCCCGGCAGAATCTCCGGCATGATAACCTTGCGGAGCGCCTGCATCGGTGTAGCTCCGAGGTCGAGCGCCGCTTCGTAAAGGTTAGGATTCATCTGTTTCAGTCTTGGCAATACGCTCAGTACCACGTATGGCGTACAGAAGGTGATATGAGCTACGACCACAGTGAGATACCCCTGTTTAATGCCCATCGACACGAAGAGCAGAAACAGAGAAATACCGATAATGATGTCGCCATTAAGAATCGGAATATTGTTCATGAAAAGCACCGCCTTCTTCGTGCGATTCTTCAGATTATAAATACCTATAGCCGCCAGCGAACCGAGCAGAGTAGCTACCGTAGCCGTGATGAGAGCAATGGAAACAGTATTAATCAGGGCATCCGTCAGCGAGTGGTGGGTACCGGCAGTAAATAGATTCTTGTATAGTTTAAGCGAGAACCCCGTCCAGTTGCCCATCACCTTAGCCTCAGTAAACGAGAAAATCATGATAATGATAATAGGCGAATAGAGCAGCAGCAACAGCAGCCACAGATATCCCTGGCAAAGAGTCTTCTTCAGTAAGCGCATCACAGTATACCTCCTTTCTCGTTATTGTTGTCGTCTCCCGATGCAAACATTGTAGATGCTCCGATGAGCAGCAGCATAATTAGCGAGAGCGCAGCTCCGTAGTTCCACATCGAGTTGTTGATATTCTCCTGGATAGTAGTACCGAAGAGTTTTATGTTGTTCATCGTGAGCAATTCAGAGATGGCAAAAGTAGAAATCGTAGGCATAAACACCATAAGCACTCCGCTTGCCACTCCCGGCATGCTCAGTGGCAGGATAGTCTTTATGAACACCTGCCATGGCGATGCCCCCAGGTCTTCAGCCGCCTCGATATAGCTGCGGTCCATTTTCTGCAATGTGTTGTAGATAGGGTAGACCATAAACGGCAGGAAGTTGTATATCATGCCAAACAGCAGAGCCCCCTCGCCGAGCTGTAAGTCGGCAAAGTCGAATAATGCCACCGTGGCGAGTGTTCTCACGAGGATGTTCACCCACATAGGCAGGATAAAGAGCATGATAACGGTGTTGGCATATCTCGCCTTACTCTTAGCCAGGATATAAGCCGCCGGGTATCCTAACAGAATACATGCTATTGTAGTCAGAGCGGCAATGCCTATAGAATATATAAAGGTGTTCACATCCTCGGTATGATGTGAGAATTTTATGAAGTTTTGTAGCGAGAAAGCCCCGTTCTCGTCGGTAAAGGCGTATGCCACGACCAGCAGCAGTGGCAGAACGACGAAAAATGCCGAGAAGATAACGTAGGGCAGTGTCCAGCTTTTCCTTGAAGAGAAAAATTTCATTTTTTTGTTTTTTTATGATAGGACTGATAGGACAAATAGGACAAATAAGACAAATAGGACAAATAAATCCCAATAAGACCAATAATCCTTAATCCCTAATCTAATCCTTAATCCCTAATCTAATCTCTATTCCCTAATCCAAAATCCTTGATAATAATTCCCACGTGGTCTCCAAGATCCCATTGATCCTGAGTGTCAACATAGAGTTTCTCGCCCCAGTCCGTGTCCACCGTGAGATGATAGTGGTCGCCCTTGTAGAGAATAAAGCTGACGTCGCCGGTAAACGTGCCGTCTTTCTCGTTGTCGGTAAGTTCCACGGCAGAGCACGGAACCGTTGCAATAATCCCCTTTCCGGCATTTCTTGCAACATTCTTCATCTCCTCATTCATCGGGTATTCGCATCCCAGGAACGTTACCGTGTCGCCATTAACTTCAGCGTGGAATACATTTTCCGTAGCGCGGTGCATGATATGGATATTGTCGGGCACCACGCTCATTCCTACTGTCTCGCCAACATCATAGCGGTTGTAGTCTTGAATAAGGAATTCAAAGCCGTCGGCTTCGGCAAGCATCTCGTAGTGAACGCCCTTGAAGATAGACGAAGTAACTTTTCCGATAAACTGAGCGTTCTCCGTATTGCTTGAAATCTCGATATCCTCCGGACGGATAACCACATCCACATCCTCATCCTTTTTGAACCCCTTGTCGACACATTCAATCTCCTTTCCGGCAACCCTCACCAGACAGTCGTGTTCCATCACTCCGTCGAGAATATTACTCTCGCCGATGAAGTCAGCCACGAAGGCATTCGCCGGTTCATTGTATATGTCGGTAGGCGTTCCGATTTGCTGAATCCGTCCGTTGCTCATCACCACGATAGTGTCGCTCAGCGTAAGAGCCTCCTCCTGGTCGTGAGTAACGTAGACGAAGGTGATGCCCAGTCTTTCGTGCATTTCCTTCAGTTCCAGCTGCATGTCCTTGCGCATCTTCAGGTCGAGAGCCGCCAGCGGTTCGTCGAGCAACAACACCTCCGGTTCGTTAACGATAGCCCTGGCGATAGCAATACGTTGCTGCTGTCCGCCCGATAGCGAATTTACGTCGCGGTATTCGTAGTCGCTCATATTTACGGTTTTAAGAGCCGCCTTCACCTTCTTCATAGTCTCACCCTTGGGCGTACCCTTCAGTTTCAGTCCGAAGGCGATATTGTCGAATACGTTCAGATGTGGGAAGAGAGCGTATTTCTGGAACACCGTATTCACCGGTCTTCTGTATGCCGGAGTATCCGTAATGTCCTGTCCGCTGATTTTGATTATTCCCTCCGTTGCCGTTTCAAAGCCGGCGAGCAAGCGGAGCAAGGTAGTCTTTCCGCATCCCGACGGACCGAGTATTGTCATGAATTCGCCCTTGCGTACATAAAGGTTGATATCGTCGAGAGCCGTTTTCTCGCCGAACCTTTTCGACACCCCGTTGATGTCGATAATATGCTGTGATGTAATGTTCATCAGCTGAAATCTGTTTAATATAAAGTCTATAAATAATTTGTAACCTTTGCCGTAATATTTTGTTGCGGCATGCAAAGTTACTCATTTCAATTGCAAATCTTATCCGTTTTCTGTTTTTTTTAATAGATATGTAATGTCGTGAGGCATATTGATACTGAATATTGCATAAAACAAGTATAAAATACTAATTCCTTCTCTGGTGGCGTATTCATCTTATTTATATAGTCTTCTACTCCTTTTTATATCGGAATTTTATGAAAAAATTTTTTTGAGCTTTTTACCCTCACACCCTCACATATCTGTGATAATACGCTGAACAACAGTATGTTGACTGTGTGAGGGTAAGTGTGAGGGTAGACCTTTATCCCTCACACCTGTAGTGAAGGTCTTATTTGCCTATTTAGCCATCATTCAGCCATCAGCAAAGCTATCATTTGTTGTCGGTGCATCTATACTGCACCAAAGGTGCAAAGTGCATGCACCTTTGGTGAAGCCGCTATCCAATTCTTTCATTCCTAAAACTTTGCCTATATATTATAATGTAAAATGAGTAATTTTTTGTACTTTTGCAAAGTTAAAGCAAAATATAGCAGAAACAATGGCAGAAAACAAAATACCCTTGATGGGACAAACCCTTGATGAACTGAAAGAAACGGCACGCCAACTTGGTATGCCCGCCTTTACCGGTGGGCAGATGGCAAAATGGCTGTATGGCAAAGGGGTAAGGAGTATCGACGAGATGACAAACATATCCAAGGCTAACCGCGAGAAGATGAAGGAGACATACACCGTTGGCTGTATGGAGCCGCTGGATTGCCAGAAGTCGGTAGACGGAACTATAAAATACCTTTTCCCTACGGCAAGCGGAAAATTCGTCGAGACGGTATATATCCCCGACGGCGACCGCGCTACGCTCTGCGTCTCGTCGCAGGTAGGCTGCAAGATGAACTGCCTGTTCTGTCAGACTGGCAAGCAGGGGTTCGAGGGAAACCTTACGGCAGCGGATATCCTTAACCAGATTTATACGCTGCCGGAGAGAGAAAAGCTTACCAATATCGTTTTCATGGGGCAGGGAGAGCCGATGGACAATCTCGACAACGTGCTGAAGGTAACACGTATCATGACTGCCGACTACGGTTTTGCATGGAGCCCGAAAAGAATAACCGTGAGCAGCGTGGGAGTAAGAAACAAACTCAAGCGCTTCCTTGATGAGAGCGAATGTCATGTGGCAATAAGCATGCACTCGCCGATACCGGAACAGCGCGCCATGCTGATGCCGGCAGAAAAGGGAATGTCGATAAAGGATGTCGTGGCACTCATGCATCAGTATGACTTCACGCATCAGCGTCGACTGTCGTTCGAATATATCGTGTTTGGTGGCGTCAACGACTCGATGCTCCATGCGCGGGAGATAGTAAAACTCGTGGAAGGGCTGGAATGCCGCGTAAATCTTATCCGTTTCCATCAGATACCGAATGTGGACCTGCATGGGGCGACGGACGAGAAAATGGAGTCTTTCCGCGACTATCTGACGAAACATGGCGTGTTCACAACGATAAGGGCAAGTCGCGGACAGGATATCTGGGCTGCCTGCGGACTGCTGAGCACTAAGAGAATGAGAAATGAAGAATGAAGAATGAAGAATGAAGAATGAAAGTATGCTTTAGTTCTCCCAGTTCTCCCAGAACTCCCAGAACTCCCAGAACTCTCATTTCTCCCATTACTCCCATCCCAACTAAATAATAAAAACAACAAAACAATGGAAAACAGAAAAATAAGAGTTGCCATAACACATGGCGATACAAACGGAATAGGATACGAAGTTATATTTAAAACCTTTGCCGAGCCGGCAATGCTCGAATTGTGCACACCGATAATCTACGGTTCACCGAAAGTTGCCGCATACCATCGAAATGCCCTCGGAATACAGGCAAATTTCACTATTATAAATAATGTGGAAGATGCTGTAGACGATAAGGTGAACCTGCTCGCCGCTTTCGACGATGAAGTGAAGGTGGATATGGGACAGCCTACGAAGGAAGCCGGCATGGCTGCTCTGAAAGCTCTCGACAGGGCTATGGAAGACTATAAGGCGGGACTGTATGACGTGCTCGTAACGGCTCCGATAAACAAAAACGATATTCAGAGCGATGAATTCCACTTCTGCGGACATACGGAATATATACAGGATAAAGTGGGCGACGGAAAACAGGCTCTCATGATCCTTGCCGGAGAAACACTGCGCGTGGCTCTCGTTACCACTCATCTGCCAATATCACAGGTGGCTCAGGCTATAACAAAAGAGGCTATAATGGAGAAGGCGCGGATATTCAGTGAAGCTCTAAGACGCGACTTCAATGTGGCTTCGCCAAGAATTGCTGTGCTCTCGCTCAATCCGCATGCCGGCGACGGGGGAGTAATAGGTATGGAGGAGGAAACAGTCATAAAACCAGCTATTCAGGAACTCTCGGATGAGGGTATTGATGCTTTCGGACCTTTTGCTGCCGACGGATTCTTCGGCCACGGCTCTTATGACGCCTTCGACGGAGTTCTCGCCATGTATCACGACCAGGGGTTGGCTCCATTTAAGACCATCGTGGGGGATGAAGGCGTAAATATTACTGCCGGACTGCCTATCGTGCGCACATCGCCAGATCATGGCACGGCATACGACATCGCCGGACGAGGCATCGCTAACGAGGCGTCTTTCAGAAATGCCGTTTATAAGGCTATCGACATTTTCCGTAACCGCAAGGCATACGATGAACCGCTTGGCAATCCGCTCAAAAAACTATATCATGAGCGCCGCGACGACAGTGAAAAAGTGCGTTTTGCCGTGCCGAAGGCTAAGGCTAAAACTACAGAGAACAACGAATAACGGAAATGAGCAAGAAATACCAAAACGGGTTCTTCCTCTTCGGCATCGTCGTACTGATCATTATGCTTACGCAACTCGACTATGCCGAGGTGTGGAACGGATTGCAGCGTGCCGGATACTGGTTCCTTGCAGTATTGGGGATATGGCTCGTACTCTATGCAATAAACACATTGTCGTGGCTGCTGATAATCCGACAGGGGGGCAAGGGGAAAGACAAAATGCCGTTCAGCTTCGCATGGCTATATAAAGTAACGGTGTCGGGCTTTGCTCTCAACTATGCCACTCCTGGCGGACTGATGGGAGGGGAGGCATACCGAATAATGGAACTCGCACCGAAGATTGGTACCGAGAGGGCATCATCATCAGTGATTCTGTATGTCATGACACATATCTTCAGTCATTTCTGGTTCTGGCTCCTGTCTTCCGTATTGTTCGTGCTGACAGAGCCCGTGAACGTGGCGACTGGAATAATACTCGCTCTTACAGTGGGCTTCTGCATGCTCGGAATATGGTTCTTTATAAAAGGATACAAAAAGGGACTTGCCTTCCGTCTGGCATGCTGGCTCAGTCATTTGCCGTGGATAGGAAAATGGGCACATGGGATGATAGAAGAGCATAGGGAACAACTGGAAACTGTAGACAGGCAGATTGCTGCGCTACACCGGCAGAACCCTAAGACATTCGTCTCGGCTGTGCTCCTCGAAATAGCCTGCCGTTTCCTTTCGAGCTTCGAGATAATGTTCGTGCTACTCGTGGTAATGCCCGACGTGAGCTATTCGGCATGCGTCATAATGCTTGCCTTCACATCACTATTTGCCAATCTGCTGTTCTTCATTCCATTGCAGCTCGGCGGAAGGGAAGGCGGTTTCATGATGTCGGCTTCGAGTCTCGCAATAACAGCAAGCAACGGAATATTCGTAGCGCTGATAATAAGGTTAAGGGAACTTATCTGGACGGCAATAGGATTACTCCTCATAAAAATGGAGAAGACGGCAAAAGCTATAAAAAAATAAAAAATAAGGGCGAATGGCATGATAGTGGATTTTATTGTGTAATTTTGCCGTGGAATTATGAATACATCCGATCTTCAGAAAATAAAACAAAGGTATAATGTCGTAGGAAACTGCGAAGCTTTAAACCATGCACTGGACATCGCCCTCAAGGTGGCGCCCATCGACCTTTCTGTGCTCATTATCGGTGAGAGCGGAGTGGGAAAGGAGATTATACCGAGGATTATACACGACAATTCACCAAGAAAAAGAGAAAAATATTTCGCTATCAACTGTGGTTCAATACCTGAGGGAACAATCGACAGTGAACTCTTCGGACACGAGAAGGGGGCTTTTACAGGAGCAATAGGCGAGAGCGAAGGATACTTCGGAGTAGCTAACAAAGGCACGATTTTCCTTGATGAAGTGGGAGAACTCCCTCTCGCGACACAGGCACGCCTCTTGCGCGTGCTGGAGACCGGAGAGTATATCCGGGTAGGTGGACAGAAAATCATGAAGACAGATGTGCGCATCGTTGCTGCAACCAATGTGAACATGCGTAAGGCGGTAAGCGAAGGACGCTTCCGAGAGGACCTTTACTATCGCCTGAATACTGTGCCGATACAAATGCCGCCGCTTAGAGACAGGGGCGATGATATACTATTGCTGTTCAGGCTCTTTGCAATGCAGATGGCTGAAAAATACAATCTTCCGAAGATTTCCCTTTCTGAGGAAGCAAAGCAGATAATGCTAAAATACAAATGGCCGGGCAACGTAAGACAACTGAAGAATATAACGGAACAAATGTCGGTATTGTCGCCGGAAAGGGTCCTCTCGGCTGAAACTCTGCTTAATTATATTCCGCGCGACCAAGAGTCTATGCAGCTTGCGAGAGTGGGGCAGAAGGACTCTTCGGAACATTCATACGAAAAGGAAAGGGAAATGCTCTATAAAATTCTCTATGAACTGCGTGGAAATGTTGCGGAGCTGAGAAGCGAGGTTGATGAGCTGAGGAAAAAACTCAATCTGCCTGTGGAAACAAAACGCATAGAACAGGTTGACAGCAGTTCTACAATGCCTGCCGTGTTTGCTCCACAACAGCATAATATCAATACGCAGAGGGAACAGAACGTACAGGATGCCGTGGCTGAGGAAATATCGGAGCCGGAATCGCTGAATCTTGAGAGCCTGAACAGACACATGCTTGAGAGGGCACTCGAGAAAAATGGCGGAAACCGAAAAAAAGCAGCTCAAGAACTCGGTATATCAGACCGCACGCTGTATCGAAAAATCAAACAATACGGACTCGAAAAGTAGGATGGTGTCCGGTCATGGAAAAAAGAATGATAAAGATAGTCTCACTGGGAATGAAACAAAGAATAAAAGATAAAAATATATTTTCTTATATATATAATAAAGGTACGCGCGCATCGCGTATATATAATATAGGTGTATGCGGCATCGTGGCGGCTCTCGTCCTTACCGTTGTCACGGCTTGCAGCATATCTTATAAATTTAACGGGGCAAGTATTGACTACACCAAGACAAAGACAATACAGATTAATGATTTCCCGATACGTTCAAGCTATGTGTGGGGACCAATGGCAAGCATCTTCAATAATCAGCTGAAGGATGTGTTTGCCAACCATACACGTTTGAGCCAGGTGAAGAGAAACGGCGACCTGAAAGTGGAAGGTGAGATCACACAATATTCTCAGCGCAATAAAGCCGTTACGGCACAGGGCGAGTCTGCACAGGTGGAGCTCTCGATGACGGTAAATGTAAGGTTTACTAACAACGTTAACCACAGTGAGGACTTCGAAAGACAGTTTACGGCTACTACAACATACGACAGCCGACAGTCGCTCAATTCCGTACAGGAAGAGTGTGTAACACAGATGGTAAAGGATATTACAGACCAGATCTTTAATGCCACCGTGGCTAACTGGTAATAAAAAACATCGGCAAAATGGACTTAGGGCAATTAATAAAACATCCGGAGCTACTGGATAAGGAGACGCTTTACGACTTGCGTTCCCTGGTCGCTCTGTATCCATACTATCAGACCGCAAGATTGCTGATGCTGCAGAATTTGTATATCCTGCATAGTCCGTCGTTTGATAAAGAACTCAGAAAGGCTGCTCTCTATCTTACAGACAGAAAGGTTATCTTCAAACTTGTTGAGGCTGCACACTATAAACTGCGCAATGCTGAGGAGGAAAACAAAAAATATCATACCGCAACAGAGGAAAACAGAACTATTTCTCTTATCGACCAGTTCCTCGATACTATTCCTGAGGATAAGAAAGAGGAGGAAAATAAAAATACGTCAAAACGTAAGCCTACTCCTGCCGACGCTGCCGTAGACTATGTGTCGTATCTGCTCGAAACTGAAAGCGAGGAGGAAAAAGAACAAAGCGAAAAGGAACCGCACCTGAAGGGACAGAGCCTTATCGACAACTTTATCAATAACGAAGGGGGAAAAATAGAACTCGCTGAGGCTCCCGACAATCCACCGCCTCTCGACGACAACAAAACTGAAGAAAAAGAGGGTGATGAAGGAGTCTTTACGGAAACTTTGGCGCGAATTTATATAAAACAAGGGCAATATTCGAAGGCTTTGCAAATAATTAAGCGTTTAAATTTGAATTATCCAAAAAAAAATGTTTACTTTGCAGACCAAATACGCTTTTTAGAGAAATTAATAATAAATAATAAATACAAATAACAGAAAGAAAATGTACACATTATTCTTAATTCTTATCGTACTGGCAGCTGTGCTCATGATTGGCATCGTGCTGATTCAGGAATCAAAGGGAGGCGGTTTGGCTTCAAACTTCTCTTCTTCTAACCAAATTATGGGTGTCCGCAAGACTACGGACTTCATTGAGAAGGCTACATGGGGCTTGGCTATCGCAATGGTTGTATTCAGCGTCGTTTGTGCTTATACCGCACCGGAGTCTACTGCTTCACAGAGCGTGATGGAGAATTCTACTGAAGCTCCGCAGACTAACCCTAACAATCTGCCTGGTTTCGGTGCCGGACAGAAGGCTGCTCCTGCTCAGCAAGGTGCGCAGAAAGCTGCTCCTGCAGAGGTAAAATAAAAAAAATGCAAAAAATACGTGATTTGTTTGGTAGTTTCAAATAAATCACGTACCTTTGCACTCGCTTTGAAACAGTAAGCATTTACATGGTGGCCGTAGTTCAGTTGGTTAGAGCGTCAGATTGTGGTTCTGAATGTCGTGGGTTCGAGTCCCACCTGCCACCCATAGAAAGAGGAAAGTTTTTAGCTTTCCTCTTTTTTTGTTTGTTTGAGGCGAGGCTTGGGCGGCTATGACTATTCGTGGCAGCGGGTTTATGGGAAAGTTGTGATTATTGGGCTACCTGAGTGGTTGTTTTTAACCTAAAATTGGGAGTTCCAAGACCTCTAAGATGTCTTAGACCTCCCAATTATCCTATTTTTTCTTAATCCTATTTTTTTTCTCAGTCAATAAACCTCTTCGTTATATCCCCGTATTCATCTATCCTGCGGTCGCGGAGGAATGGCCACCAACGGCGCACCTGTTCGCTGTGCTTGAGGTCGATGTCGAGCACAAGGCTTTCTTCCTCGTTGTCGGATGCCTGATAGAACAGTTCGCCCTGCGGACCGGCAACAAACGAACTGCCCCAAAACTGTATACCGTTGGTCTGTCCCGAAGGATCCGGCTCATGACCAACGCGGTTTACTGTTACAACCGGCAGACCATTAGCTACGGCATGTCCGCGCTGCACTATGGTCCATGCCGTGCGCTGGCGCTGTTGCTCCTCCTCGCTGTCGCTCGACTCATAGCCGATGGCGGTAGGGTAGATTAGAATCTCTGCTCCCTGCAGAGCCATCAGGCGTGCTGCCTCGGGATACCACTGGTCCCAGCAAACCAATACTCCAAGTTTTCCGACAGATGTCTGAATAGGATGAAAACCGAGGTCGCCAGGCGTGAAATAGAATTTCTCGTAGTAGGCAGGGTCGTCAGGGATATGCATCTTGCGGTAAATACCGGCAATGCTTCCGTCTTTTTCTATCACCACGGCAGTGTTGTGGTAAAGACCGGGAGCACGTTTCTCAAACAAGGATATAACCATCACGATGCCGAGTTTCTTTGCCAAGGCACCATAGAAGTCGGTAGACGGACCCGGTATTGTTTCAGCAAGGTCAAAATTGTTTACATCCTCCACCTGACAAAAATATAGGGAGTTGTGGAGTTCAGAGAGAATGACGAGCTGTGCACCGCGGCGTGCAAGGTCGGTTACTTCCTCTTCAATTGACTTTATATTTGCTACTATGCCGGCAGTCTTCTGCTGCTGCAGTATTCCTATTCTTAATTCACTCATATTTTTTAGATTTAATATAATTGCATGGAGCAGCAATGCAGTGATCCGTGTTGTCTCACCACGATGCTGCTGTCAATACCTATCATTTCTCTGTCGGGGAATGCCTGTTGTATAACTCTTCTTGCCTCTTCATCCTTTTCCGGTTGGTTGTAAGTAGGATAAACTACTGCATCATTGATTATAATGAAGTTGGCGTATGTTGCCGGCAGTCTCTCGTCGTCGTAAAACATAGCGTCGGGCATTGGCAGACGAAGAAGGCGATACGGATTACCGTCTATTGTGCGCAAGCCTTTCAGTTGTTCCTCCATACTCTTCAGTTCATTAAACTGTTCATCGGCTGCATCGTCGCATCCAACATAAACGAGAGTATCATTAGGAGCTGTGCGCACAAGAGTATCAATATGCCCGTCGGTATCGTCTCCGGTCAGCTGTCCGTAGTCAATCCATACTATGCGTTCAGCATGGAGATAGTCCTTCAGTTTATTCTCAATCTCATCTTGAGTCAGCGGTTGATTGCGGTGTGGCGCAAGCAGACAGCATGAAGTAGTGAATACAGACCCTTTGCCGTCGCTCTCAATCGAACCGCCTTCAAGTACAAAATCATTAAGGTCAATATATTCCCCTTTGACAATTGCCTTGTCGAAAAGGCTTCTGTTAATTTTAGTATCGAGGTTAGCCTTGAATTTCTCTCCCCATCCGTTGAATTTAAAGTCGAGCAAGACCTTCTTGCTGTTGTCTTCCTTGTCTTTAAGCGTTATAAACCCGTGGTCGCGAGCCCATGTATCGTTGGTAGGGCATTTATGGAAAGAAACCCTTTCAAGTTGTTTCGTCGACAATGTTTTAGATAAATACGCTCTCACGACGTCAGGCTCGGGCGAAACGACAATAAGATTTTCATGCCTTGTAATGGCGTCAGCCATTTCCGCATAAGTATTGAAGATATCGTCGAGATACTCGTGCCAGTCAGTCTTTTCGTGAGGCCATGTCAGTTGTATGGCGCTCTGTTTTTCCCATTCAGCGGGTAGATATAATTTGTTCATTCGTTTTCTTTTATGCAAAGATACAACAAAAAGTTGAAAATCGGGAAAGTTTGAAGCAAAATCGTTGAGAATGATTGAATTATGATTGCGAAACTGCGTTGTTGTGAAGACAGCAAAAGCAAGAAAAAAG
>ERZ808246.208-NODE-208-length-51687-cov-4.415150_pt1 | contig 51687 bp, 43 predicted proteins | sample MGYA00521083_ERZ808246 | MGnify/ENA primary metagenome ERZ808246 (study PRJEB31516, sample SAMN03275577) | gut metagenome | biome: mammalia-associated habitat; material: feces | host: Papio cynocephalus | place: Kenya | collected 2012-07-07 ... | reverse complement strand
CTCCGTGGCCGCCGCCCGTGGCTACCGCATCATCATCGTCATGCCCGAGACCATGAGCGTGGAGCGCCGCCAGCTGATGAAGGCCTACGGCGCGGAGCTGGTACTTACCGAGGGCGCTAAGGGCATGAAGGGCGCCATTGCCAAGGCTGACGAGCTGGCCAAGGAGATCCCGAACAGCTTCATCCCCGGCCAGTTTGTGAACCCCGCAAACCCCGCCGTTCACAAAGCCACCACCGGTCCCGAGATTTGGGAGGACACTGACGGCAAGGTGGACATCTTCGTGGCCGGCGTCGGCACCGGCGGCACGGTCACCGGCGTGGGCGAGGATCTCAAGAGCCAGAATCCCAACGTGAAGGTGGTGGCCGTGGAGCCTGCGTCCTCCCCTGTTCTGAGCAAGGGCGTGGCCGGCAGCCACAAGATTCAGGGCATCGGCGCCGGCTTTGTTCCCGATGTGCTGGACACCAAGGTCTATGACGAGATCATCGCCGTGGAGAATGAGGATGCCTTTGCCACCGGCAAGCTCATCGGCAAGAAGGAGGGCGTACTGGTGGGCATTTCCTCCGGCGCCGCCGTATGGGCTGCCATCCAGCTGGCCAAGCGGCCGGAGAACAAGGGCAAGACCATTGTGGCTCTGCTGCCGGATACCGGCGACCGCTATCTCTCCACGCCGCTGTTTGCGGACTGATTTGCAGAATAACCGGAAATGTTAGGGAGGCCGCCTTCGGGGCGGCCTCCCTAAGACTGTCGATAAAGTGGCAAGACTGCGATAACGGTAAGGAAGGGCGTGCGAGGGAAACCCAGGAAGGGTGTCCCTCACCATTGAAATCAGTAGTTTTTGAAACTTTTTCAAAGTTTCAAAAACTTAGGCAGCGGGGCGAAAAGGCTTTTTCGACACGCTGAGGGAGGCCGCCTTCGGGGCGGCCTCCCATATTTATCCCATAACATTTGCAGAAAACCCAGTAAAGCACGCTGCCGAATGCTCTGTCGCATTTGGGAGCGCTTTTCTGTCTCCCCTTGACAGCCTACCGCTCGGTAGGTATAATAATGACGGCGCTGTCAGACCGGAACGGGTCAAAGAGAGAAAGCGCATAGGAAGCAAGGAGGAGTACATATGAATCGGCTCATCGGCTGCTGCGGACTGGACTGCGAAAAATGCGATGCCAGGATCGCAACGATTACAAACGATAGTGCCCTGCGGGAAAAAACCGCCGCCCTGTGGACGCAGCTCAACGGCGTGCCCATCACCCCGGAAATGATCCACTGCACCGGCTGCCGCATAGAGGGGCCCAAAACACCCTTCTGCGACAAGCTCTGTCCCGTACATAACTGCGTTCGGGAAAAGGGCCTGGATACCTGCGCAGACTGCCTGCAGATGGACGGATGCCCGACTCTGGGGCGCATTGCCGCAAATAGCCCGTCTGTTCTGGAAAACCTGAGCCGACTCCGGGAGGCAGAGTAGATGAAGAGGTATATCGCGCTGCTGCGGGGCGTCAACATCAGCGGAAAAAATAAGCTGCCCATGGTCCGGCTGAAGGAAGCGCTGGAAGCGCAGGGATTTTTAGATGTCAAAACCTGGCTGAACAGCGGCAATGTAGCCTTTTCCGGAGAGGAAACGGATACAGCGGAGCTGGCAGACCGCATGGGCCGCGTGATCTTGGATCAATTTGGCCTGGACATCCCCGTTTTTGTCCTGCCGCAGGAGGAGCTGGCGGACATTCTGCGCCATGCCCCGGATTGGTGGGGAACGGATCAGAGAGAAATTTACCATAACCTCATTTTTATCCTGCCGCCTGCCGCCTTCCCGGATGTCTATCACGAGATCGGCGCGCCGAGGGAGGGCCTGGAGCAAATACAGGCATATCGGTCGGTGGTGTTTTGGTCGTTCAGCCGAAAGGAGTACCGGAAAACCAACTGGTGGCCTAAGACGGCCCGCGCAGATATCGGCGCAAAGCTGACGATCAGAACGGCCAATACCGTCAGGAGGATCGCCGGCATATGAAAGAGACCGCAAACTGAACGCTGCCCCCTTGGCAACCGACTAAGGGAGCAGCGTTTTTCTTTGCTTATCCCGCCGCGGACGGCGCAAATAAAGGGGGACGTGTTCATTGACATTTCCTATGGCACAGGGTATAATACCATTGAAAAAGTGCGAAAATGCCGTGCATTAAGGGGGAACTACATGACAAAAATCCGGGCACACGGTTCCCTTTTTTCGGATGAGCAAAATGAGCTTTTGACCACAGCATCCACAGAAGACCTAAGAAAGAGAACGTACTTTAAGATTCAGAGGGGAGACATTTTATGAGCGGAAACCGAGAACTATCTGTGGCATTTATCGGAGATATCATGTGCCACGGTGTGCAGCTGCGGGCAGCACGGAACAAAAGCGATGGTACATATTCTTTCCTGAATAATTTTATTCACACAAAGCCGCACATCCAGGCGGCGGATCTGGCGGTCTGCAATCTGGAGACTACGCTGGCCGGAAAGGATTTTGCAGGCTACCCGAAATTCAGTACGCCGGATGCTATGGCCGACGCTATTGCCGATGCCGGCTTTCAGATAGTCGCGACTGCAAACAACCATTCCAACGATACGGGCACGGAAGGCATAGTCCGCACCGTGGAGGTTTTGCGTTCTCGCGGGCTTTCTGTGATCGGCACCAAAGCGGCTGCGTCGGACCCCGGGTTTGCGGTAACGGACGTAAAGGGGATCCGGGTGGCGGTGCTGAACTACACCTACGAAACGGCGAAATATTCCGGCAGGAAAACCCTCAATAATCGCGCCCTAATGCCGGACGCAGAAAAACTTCTGAATTCTTTTTGCTATGAGACCTTAGAGGACGACCTGGACCGGATTGAGAAGGACATAAAAAAGGTTAGAAAAATGGGCGCACAGGTCGTTCTGGTCTTTTATCATTGGGGCAATGAATATGAGCGCCACTCCAATGTGCTGCAAAAGTATCTCGCTTGGAGAACCGCGCATATGGGCGCTGACGCGATCATTGGCTCTCACTCGCATGTTATGCAGGAACTTGGCTGCATCGAGGTCGCCGGCAAGAAGGGCAGCAAAAGGGTGCCCGTATTCTATGGCCTGGGCAATTATATCTGGGGTGTAGCCCCGATGCCCGGCCGCGATACTGTCAATCACGGCATGATCGCAAAGCTGAAAATCACCGTTGCTGAGGACGGAACGGTCAGTGCTGAACCGTCCTATGTGCCGCTGGAGATCGCGCAGGCCGCCAATGAGTATACGGTGCTGGATTTATCTGCAAATGAAGCACCCAAAACGTGGTTTGAAAGGGAGCAGAAGTATAAGTTCTCCTACTTCCGCGCGTTGTATGAAATCGAGCAGACGGTTGAAAACCAAGTCCATAACGTCAGCACGGAGATGTGCTTTGACAGCTTGTTCCGCGTGAACACCGGCGCCATGGCCTCTCTGCTGGATTTCCTCCCCAAGAAGAATTTTGTTCGCTTCTTCAGCGAGGATGCCATCATTGCCTCCGTGCTCCAGAACGGAGTCGTGATCGGGAACAGGGGCGGTTATACCGGTATTACGGCGACTGCGGAGGACGGAACGGAATATGTCTGCATGGTGTGCGTTTCTGGGAAGGATGTCTCCGAAATCCCCGTCATTATCAATGCGAACAATTCTATCCGCGATATATATGCGCCGAAAAACCGCGTCACCGGGCAGGAGTATGCTTTGCCCCAGGGGATTGCTCTGTGTGAAGCTGCCGCAAAGGCGTGGAAGCGGATGTACCTGGCTGCCCGGGCGGACGGGGTCTACCTAGAGATCTGCTCCGGCTTCCGGACGAAGAAAAACCAGCTTCTGAAAATAAATGCCTATGCTGAAAAGTTCGGCGGGGAAAAGGCACAGCAGCGTTTTACCCCCTTTGGCTGCAGCGAGCATCATCTGGGCTTTGCCCTGGATGCAAAGCAAGGCACCTACAAAGAAAAGGCCACCTCTAAAGAGACGGCGTTTTTGTGGCTCCGGAAAAATTGCTATAAATTTGGCTTTGTTGCCCGGGCCAGCAAGGCGTCTTTGGCCAACCAGGCTTATGTCCACATGCGTTATTATCCGGACGCCGAGTTTGCACGCTATCTTACCGAGAAAAACGTAACACTTGAGCAGTTTTACACGGACTACGCCGTACATAAGGCAGGCTTTGAGCAGGCCACCGCCTGGCGCAATAAAACAGCGCACGGCAGGCTGAGCAGCAGAACACTGACTCTCCGGCGGATCTGCGAGATCGTGGGGATCCCGGTCCCCAGCGAGTTCAAGTCGATCCAGGACCGAGTGGTTCCCCAGATCACGCTGAGTGATACTGTGAAAGTTTTTAAGGGCAGCATTTTCTTCTATGACAAAATGCTGGCCAAGGAGCTCAAGAGATGCCGCAATGCGCTGCGCAGCGGGGCGGTTTTGGCCTTTGCGGAGGAACAGATCTATGACGAACTGGGCGAGCCGATGCCCACGATCGTGGTGGATGATTCCTTGACGGCCTGTGTAAAGGTGGGCAAATATATCCGGGACTGCTACAAGGCAAAAACGGTCTGCATCACCGGCTCCGCCGGCAAAACGACCACCACGGAGATGGTGTACCAGGTTTTGTCTTCCCGCTATAATACGCACACCTGCACAACGCTCAATAATGCCAATAACCGGGTCAATATTCTGCGGCTGATCCAGCAACTGAAGCCGGAACACGAAATGTATGTGCAGGAATGCGGCGGATCCTTCCCGGATCACATTGCCCGGGGCGCAGAAATGCTGCAGCCGGATGTCGCAATCATCACCAACATCGGCGAAGCGCATCTGGACCTTTATAAGACATTTGACAATATCAAAAAAGACAAACTGAGTCTTTTTGAAAACAGACGGTCCGGCGGCATCGGCATTATGAATATTGATAATCGCTGGCTGCGGGAAAGATACGAACAGTCCAGCGAGGATATTCTCACCATTTCCATTGAAGATCCGTCTGCGGATTACTATGGCTGCGATATCGTGCAGGAGCCTGAATCCCTGCAGATGACAGTTGTGGAGGCAGACGGCACGCGTACACCTGTAAAGGTCCATATCGTCGGGCGGCATAACGCCTACAACATTTTGGCCGCCTTCGCCGTGGGACGGTGGGCCCACATGACCACCGATGAGATCGTGGCGGGCATTATGAAGTACCATCCTCTCGCTACCCGACAGAACACACGCAATGTGGGCGGTTACTCCCTGTATGTGGACTGCTTCAGCTCCGTAGAGCTGTCTTTGGTGTCGTCTGTTGAGACACTGTGCAATATGCATGTCCCGGCCGGCAGCAAGAAGATTGCCGTGATTTGGGAACTGATGCGCCTGGGAGAGGATAACGAGCGGATCCATGCGCGTGTTGCGGAAAAGATCCGGGATCTGAAGCTGGATCATATCCTTGTTTTTGGCGAAAAGGCAAAGGCGTTGGCAGACGGATTGGCCGGCGGCCCTGCGGAGGTGTTCTATACCACCAACTGGTTCGAGCTGATAGATTATATCTGGCAGATCAGCAAGCCGGGCGACGTACTCCTGTTTAAGGGGCAGCATATGCAGTCCACCTCTTTGGCCATTGATGCGGTGTTTGGTACGGAGTTTGTGGTCAATAACGCCAATGAACGCCGGGACAACGGTGTGGTTTTCAACAACGGAGCGTTTTCCGGTGTGAATATGCACCACGCCGCCGCTGTAATTGATGAGTATATCGCCGAGGACAAGCAGGTAAACATCCCGGATACCATCAAGGGCTGCCGGGTGATCTGCCTAAACAAAGAGGCCTGCGCTGGCAAAGACATTACCGGTGTTGCCGCAGGGGCGTTTTTGGCGTCGATCCTTGATGACTGTTTTGCCGGGTGCAAACATCTGAAGGAAGTAGATGCCGGGAATGTCCGCTGCATAGGCCACAACGCATTCAAGGGCTGCGAGGAGCTGGAGTCCGTTACCCTTGGAACCTCCTGCCTGGAGATCGCGCCCACTGCGTTCTCCGACTGCACCAAGCTGACGATCCATGGCCCTGCCGGATCGTATGCGGAGAAGTATGCTGCCGAGCAAGGGATTTGTTTTGAGTGCGTACAGGAGACTTCCCGCTGACAGCCGTAAAAACAATTTAGGCCAGGGGGCCGGAAAAATGGCCCCCTGTGCCATTTTTCCGCAGGAGCGGTGCGCTATAAGCATAGATTTTTGATTGGGGGAATGACGATGTCCGATACACGCCCTATCGGCGTATTTGACTCCGGACTGGGGGGGCTGAGCTGCATAAAGACGATCTGCAAGCTCCTGCCCAACGAAAATGTCGTTTATTTCGGCGACACGGCCAGAACGCCTTATGGCGACAAGGCGGAGGAAACGATCATACGTTTTGCTATTCAGATCGCAGATTTCCTGGTGCACCAGGATGTGAAGATGATCTTGATCGCCTGCAATACCGTCAGCGCCTTATGTACGGAGATCCTGCGCGAGAAATTCCCGTCCATTCCCATTGTCAGCATCATCGAGCCGACTGTGGAGTATATCGCCGAAAGGCGGCTGAAGAACGTGGGGATAATCGCGACCCATGCCACCATCAAAAGCGGCGTTTACAAGCGTCAGCTGCAGGCGCATGGGATCCCCTCCTGCTCCAAAGCATGCCCGGTCTTTGTCCCGCTGATCGAAAACGGATTTTGGGAGGGGAAGGTGATCGAGACCGTTGCCCACTACTACCTGGACAGCTTCATTGAGACCAACTCGGTGGAGAACCTGGTCCTGGGTTGCACCCACTATCCCTTTATTAAAGCGACCATAGGCCAGCTTTACCCGGAGGTAAATTTTGTAAATCCGTCGAAGATCGTAGTGGAGGAGGTCATTCGCGTGCTCAAGGAGAATGATCTCTGCGCCCCGCAGGATGCCGTCGGGAACCGAAAATTTTTTGCCAGTGATCTTTCAGAGGGCTTTTTGGATATGATCCGCAAGGTTACCCATGACGATGCGGCCGATGCGGAATTTGCCCAGGTTTCAAACATTTAAACTCCAAAACTTACATAATAATTTATACGAAAAAAGAGGAAAAGAATATGAACACATTAGAGAACAGGGTAGGGAGTTACTGCAAAAAAAATGTTGCTGTGGTATTCGGCGGGGCATCGCCGGAGCATTTCGTTTCCTGCAGTTCCGCTGCGTCATTGATCTCGGCTATCAATGAGGACGAATGGAACGTATACCGCGTGGGCATTACCCGGGACGGCGTCTGGATTTTGACAGAGGCATCCTGTGAGGAAATCGCCGACGGGAAAAGCTGGCTGTCCCACCCGAAAAACCGCAGCGCGATCCTCTCCCCGGATAAAAAGAACCGTGGGCTCCTTGTTCTGAACGAGTCCGGTTATGAAGTGCAGCCCCTGGATGTCGTTTTCCCCATTATCCACGGGGAGACCGGCGAGGATGGCTGCATCCAGGGCCTGCTGGAAATGAGCGGGATCCCGTATGTGGGCAGCAATGTTTGCGCCTCTGCCTGCGCTATGGATAAGACGGTCTCCATGATTTTCTGCGACCTGTGCGGGATCAAAAGACCCTATTACTATGCCTGCACCTCCGCCGAGTATAAAGCGGATCCGGAGCTCACCGCAAAAAAGATCACGGACTACTTTACCGGTGTGCTCTCCGGCAGCATCTTCCCTCTGTTTGTCAAACCCGCTACCACCGGCTCCTCTGTGGGCATTAGCAAGGTGGAGTCGGGCGATGCAATGATGGCAGCCCTTGCCAATGCGGCAGAGTATTCCGACAAGATCATCATCGAGCAGGGGATCCGGGGCCGGGAGCTGAAGATTGCGGTTTTGGGCAATGAAGATCCCATCGTAGGCGTCCCCTGTGAGGTCGTGGTGAACGGCATTTTCAATGACTACGATATGAAGTACAAGACCCATGACACCCACAAAAAGATCCCTGCGGAACTGCCGAAGGAGGTCTGTGAGGAGCTGGACCGCCAGGCCATTGCCATATATAAGATCATGGGCTGCACTGGTTTTTCCCGGGTAGACTTTTTTGTCACTGATGATATGGAGATCATCTTCAATGAGATCAATACCGTGCCCGGGTTTACCCGGGGCAGCATCTACCCGCTTATGTTCCAGGCAGCTGGCATGGAGTATGAGCAGCTGGTGGCAAAACTTTTGGAGAGCGCAAGGGGTTAAATTGTAGTTTATGGAGATGAAACCAAATCGTATTTACGAGTTTTACAGTAAAGCACTTACCTCGATAACGGCGCGCATCAACAGTGCCAAGGAAAGAGTCAAGTATTCGGCCATATATCTTCTGGCAGTTCTCTGCGATATTTTCGGCCGAAAGCTGAATATTCTGCCCCCGGAGTCTTTCCGGACGGAAACGAATGATGAGGATATCCGGATCAATTGCTTGGGAATAACATACGATTCTCTCGATATGAGTGGATACGAAGCCGACCTGGATGCCGTATCTTCCCTGCTGAAGGAAGCACATATTTCATTTACCGAACTGCGGAATATGCGCTCCAAAGGAATCGACAGAATTCAAAATTTAAACAAAAGCCGCGACATTTTGAAGAAAAGAGGAATATCCGCTGTGGGGGATGACAGCTTCCTCAGCGGACAGCTGTTTCAAAGCGGCGGCTGTACCATCGGCGTTATAGCTTATAAGCGCTTTAGCCCCACGGCAAAGGGCCGGCATGTTTCCGTAGATCTCATGCGCTATATTCTGGCCATGAAGCGGCAGCATGCAGATTATATCATTGTCTATGCAAGCAACCGATATAAGAAACGGTCGACTGTCACCGCACAGGAGCGGCGGCTGCATCAATTCCTCTGCAAGATGGGGGCCGACTATGTGGTCGGCCTAACGCCGAATATTTTGAGCAGCGGAAAAACATTTTTGGCCAGCCATCGGAAGATCACCCGATCAGTGTCTTCTCTGGGCGTCTTCCTGTCCGGAAAAGCGGATCTTTTTCCTGATCGCGCCATGCTGCACCTTCGATTAAGAAAAGTCCGGGGAAAAGTGCAGCTGATCCAGGAATCCTATACGCCGCTGTATAAAAAGCCGGACGAGCCCTTAATGGATCTTCTGAAGAGCGAGGCCATATCCTCGCCTGAACGAGAGAAATGCATCGGCAGGATCGAACGATCTATGCTGCGGATCCGCCCGGCGGACCGGATGATAACTCTGGGGCAGCTTTTGGATGCCATCGAGCTCAATATGCCGGAGGAACATGCATATATGGCCGATTTCTCCGTGGGAAGGATCTGCGCGCGGACATTTGAAACCAGCCCGGGAGATGTTTTTTTCTTCCGTCAGGCCTTCGATGATCCCAATGACCTGGTGAAGGTTTCCCACAGCCGCAGAGTGCGCGCCGTGAAACGTGCCTATCGGCGCGGTGCGTTTTTCATGGTATCCTTCTGCAAGCTGCCCATTCCGTGCCCCTGCACGTATACGGACGATGTAATGGAGGCCCATGTGCGGGCCTGCGCATACCTTCGCCGCCAGTTTGATTTCCCGTCTATTGCCATTACCGGCAGCATTGGTAAGACATCTACCAAGGATATGCTGGCCGAGGTGGTGAAGATGCAGTTCAACACGGTCAAGAGTGAGTCCAACACCAACTCCCAGGTCAAGATCGCAATGAATCTGCAGCGCTTGACCAGGGACGTGGGCATGTACATTCAGGAGTGCGGCGGCGGCAGACCCGGCGGTGCCTCCCGGCATTCGCGCATGGTCTGCCCGTCTCTGACGATCGTTACGAATATCGGGGACGCGCATCTGGGCAATTTCAACGGCGACCATCATCTTCTGATGGCCAACAAGCTGCAGATCGCCGATGGTATGCCCCCCGATGGCATACTCTACCTAAACGGAGACGATCCACTGCTCTGGGGGGCAAAGCCGCCGTGCAGCGTTGTATATTATGCCGTGGGGAACCATGAAGCGGACTACTATGTGGAAAATATCCGTGAAGGCTTTTTGGACACGACCTTCCAGATCGTTCATGGCAATGAGCGGACCGATGTGCAGATCAATGTCCTGGGTGAATATAATGTGCTGAATGCCGTGTGCGCCTTTGCGGTTGGTGAACACCTGGGGATTCCCCGGGATAAGATCGTGGAGGGTTTGGCCAATTTCTCCACCAGCGGCGTCCGGCAGAACATTGTGAAAGCCTGCCACCGGACGTTCTATATGGACTGCTTCAATTCTTCCCCCGCATCGGTCCGATCCTCGCTGACGGTATTACAGCATCTTCCCATTCCGGAAGATAAGAACCGCATTGCGATCCTGGGTGATATGACAGGGTTGGGAGATTTCTCAGACCAGGCCCATGCGGAGCTCGGCGACGATATCCTGCAGAACTATGCTTCCGTGGATTGCTACCTGTTCTTTGGCGAGCAAATGCATATCACATTCGATAAGGTTAAGGGCCGCCACCCCAACGTCTATTACGCCGAAACAAGAGAGGAATTGAATCGGCTGATGGAGGAAAATATCGCGGTGGACGATGCCGTCCTGCTGAAGGGCAGCTCTAAAACACTCCTGGAGCAGAGCGTGGACATGGTCTATGGTACCCGGATGACCGACCAGCGCCTGTTGGATGAGGCGGAGTTCAAGCGGGTGAACCGCCAAAGCGGCGCCTTCAATGTCTTTGGCAGCTACGCAACGCTGATCCACGGGCCCAAGCGCCGCAAAACGGTGCATATTCCGGCGAAGGTATCCGGCATGCGTGTGGTCAATATCGGTGTGGCTTTTGCCAATAGTCAGGTGGAGAGCGTCCATATGCCCCCGTCGATCCGGCATATTTCCAGCGGCTGCTTTAAGAACTGCACCAGGCTGTCCGAGATTAATATGCCGCGGGATTTGCGCTATATCGGCGCGCATGCGTTTGAAGGATGCATCGGACTGCAAAAGGTAGACCTGCCCAATGGCCTGCTGCAGATCGGGGAGGAAGCATTTGAAAAATGCAGGCAGCTTAAGACCCTGTATATCCCCTCTACAGTGGTTCAGATTGGGGACAATGCTTTTTCGGGATGCGGAGATCTGACGATCCTGTGCAAGGAAAACAGTTATGCGGCCAACTGGCTTGAGCAGCATAACATTCGGTTCCAAGTTTGCTGACCCAAGAGGGTGGTAAAGCCCGTCGCTGTATGGATGCACGGTCGGGCTTCCCGTGCCAATGATTTGTTTGGTCCCTTGGACTTTACAGACATAGACCGCCTCTCTGTGTAGAATGGCATGACATTTGAAAAGCGCAAGTGAGTTTCACTTGCGCTTTTCTGCTTTGGCTGGTACAATGGCAGAGAGAAAAGAAGCAGCGAAAAGCCAGCGTCCCGCAGGCGCGGACCCGGCCAATACATCCGAAAGGAAGGGGAAACATCCCATGAAAGTTTTGATGCTCAACGGAAGTCCCAGAGCCAACGGCAACACCGCCATAGCGCTGGAGGAAATGCGCAAGGTCTTTGCCGAGGAGGGCGTAGAGGTGGAGCTGGTGCAGGTGGGTAATCAGCCGGTGCGGGGCTGCAACGGCTGCAGCCGGTGCAAGGTGACGGGCAAATGCGTGTTCGACGATGTGGTCAATGATCTGGCCGGCAAGCTGCAGGAGGCGGATGGCCTCGTGGTGGCAAGCCCGGTGTATTTCGCCTCCGCCAACGCCACCCTCATCGCCGTGCTGGACCGTCTTTTCTACAGCACCGGCTTTGACAAGACCATGAAGGTGGGCGCAAGCGTGGTGTGCGCCCGGCGCGGCGGCTGCTCGGCCACCTTTGACGAGCTGAATAAGTATTTCACCATCAACAGCATGCCGGTGGCGTCCAGCCAGTACTGGAACTCCATCCACGGCCGTGAGCCGGGGGAGGCCCTGGAGGACGGGGAAGGCCGGCAGACCATGCGGACCCTGGCCCGGAACATGACCTTCCTCATGAAGAGCATCGCCCTGGGCAAGGAGCAGTTCGGCCTGCCGAAGAAGGAAGATCGCGTGCATACGCACTTTGTGCGCTGATCCGGCCTCAATAAGATCTGACAAAAGCACCCTCTGCGATTTTTTCGCAGAGGGTGCTTTTTTCTGCATCAAGTCCGTTTTATGGGACAGATAGCTCTGTAAAATAGCAGCAGAAACAAAAATCAGGCGACTGAAAAAGAACGGAGGATGCGCAATGGCATTTAAAATTGGCTTCACGGCGGACCACAAGCAGACGCAGCTTGAGGAGCCTGCGTACCAGTCCCGGCAGCATACGGACGCGCCCCGCCCGTCGGTGGCGCAGGTGTATTTCGAGACCCGGGACAGATCCTGGTCCTATTACAACGACCGCTTTGACCTCCATGTGGGGGACCTGGTCTATGTGGAGGGCAAGCTGGAGGGCGTCCGCGGCCGGGTGGTGGAGGTCAACTACAATTTCCGCATCAAGCTGGCCGATTATAAGCGCGTCATCGCCGTGGCGGATACGGCGGGCCACGGGGGTTTTTATATGGCCGGGTCCCATTTTGTCACCTTCGACCGGGAGGCCATCCCTGCCGAAAAGGCGGCGCTCTGGTTCATGGCCCCCGACAAGCCCGAGGACGAGTACGCCGCCGGACAGGATGAGGCCTTCTTCCCCCTCAGTGATCTGAAGGCAATGAAAGCGCCCAACCCGGCGGTGGAGCGGGGCCTTGCATACTATATGCAGGATAAGGTCCGCTATCTCTGCCTGGACGGGACCAGGGGCCGGGCCATCGTGGAGGGGAGCCGGGCCTATGAGGCGAACTTCACCTACTGCGGCGGCGAGGTCGGCGGCCTGACCTGCTCGTGCTTTTGCAGCGGGATCTGCAAGCACGAGGTGGCGGCTATGCTGCAGCTGAAGAACACGCTGGAGCTCATTGAGAAGAATTATGCCCAGGCGTACCGGCGCAGCGGTTATTTTGCTGCCGTGCCCAAGGACACGCTGTTTTCCTTCACGGTGGACGGCATGGAGACGGGCCGCCTGACCCTGTGAGCGGGCGGCTCTGCCGCCGGAGGAGGATCGCCCCCGGAAAAGCCGGGCGGCCGGAGGAAACGCCGGCTGCCCGGCTTTCTGCGCCGTTTGCCTGGGCGGATTTTTGTTTACAGCGCGGCGGCTGTGCGCTATAATAGACGGCAGAAAGAATAGGAAGGGGGAGAACGTATGCCGCGGGAGTCATCCCAAAAGCTGAAGCTGCTCTATGTCATGCGATACCTGCTGCGCAGCTCCGACGAGGCGCACCCGGTGACGGTGCAGCAGATCATAGATTTCCTCAGCGGGGAGGGGATCCCGGCTGAGCGCAAGAGCATCTATGACGATGTGGAGGCCCTGCGCCGGTTCGGCCTGGACATTATCCAGGTGAAGCTCGGCCGGCAGAGCGGCTACTATGTGGGCAGCCGGGACTTTGAGCTGCCGGAGCTGAAGCTGCTGGTAGACAGCGTCCAGTCCTCCAAGTTCATCACCCATAAAAAGACCCTCTCCCTCATCCGCAAGATCGAGAGCCTGGCCAGCGTGTACGAGGCCCGGCTCCTGGCCCGGCAGGTGTATGTGAAAAACCGCATCAAGACCATGAACGAGTCCATCTACTATAACGTGGATGAGATCCACACGGGCATCGCCCGGGACCGGCAGATCCGCTTCCGCTACTTTGACTACACGGTCCAAAAGGAGCGCTGGTTCCGCCGGGACGGCGGCTATTATGTGGTCAGTCCCTTCGCCCTCACCTGGGACGATGAGAACTATTACCTGGTGGCCTATGACTCTGCCGCCGGCATCATCAAGCATTTCCGGGTGGACAAGATGCTGGACATCGGCATCCTGGACGAGCCCCGGGACGGTCGGGAGAGCTTTGCCGCCCTGGATATGGCGGAATATGCCAAGAAGGTCTTCGGCATGTTCAGCGGCCGGGAGGAGCGGGTGCGGCTGCGGTTCGATAACTGGCTGGTGGGCGCCGTGCTGGACCGGCTGGGCCGGGAGGCCATGCTCATCCCGGATGGGGAGAGCCATTTCACCGTCACCGCCCAGGTGGAGGTGAGTCCGCAGTTTTTCGCGTGGATCAGCGGCTTTGGCCGCCTGGCGCAGATCCTGGGTCCCGAGCATGTGGTCCGGGCCATGCGGGCCCATGCGGCACAAGTGCTGGCCATGTATGAATGATGGACGATGAGCAAGAGGGAGGAAACCATATGATTCTGTATTTTTCCGGCACCGGCAACAGCCGGCACGCGGCAAAGCGCATGGCGGCGGCCCTGGGCGATACGCTGCTGGACCTGAATGCGCGCATCAAGGCCGAGGATACCTCTCCGGTGGAGACCGGGGCGGATCTGGTGGTGGTCACGCCCACCTATGCATGGCGGATCCCCCGGCTGGTGCGGGACTGGCTGCTGAAAACCCAACTAGTCGGCGCGAAGCGGGCGTGGTTTGTCATGACCTGCGGCAGCGAGATCGGCCATGCCGCCGGATATAACCGGGCCCTCTGCCGGGAAAAGGGACTGACAAGCATGGACACGGCGCAGATCGTTATGCCGGAAAATTATATCGCCATGTTCCGTGCGCCCGGGGCGGAGGAGGCCCGGCAGATCGTGGCCCGGGCGGAACCGGATATAGACGCGGCCATAGCCGCCGTCCGGGCGGGGCGGGCCTTTGCTCCCACCCGGAATAATCTCTATGACCGCTTCATGAGCGGCCCGGTGAACCCGGTGTTCTACCGGTTCTTTGTCAAGGCGAAGGCCTTCCGGGCCGGGGACCGCTGCACCGGCTGCGGCCGGTGCGCCGGGCTCTGCCCCATGAACAACATCACCCTGGTCGGCGGCAGACCGGTCTGGGGGGACCGCTGCACCCACTGCATGGCCTGCATCTGCTGCTGCCCGGCGGAGGCCATCGAGTATGGCAGAAAAAGCGTGGGCCAGCCCAGATACCATTTTGAGGCGCTGTAACGGGAGCCATTGCACCCTGGGAGCGCCGTAGGAGGACAGCATGCACTTTGTGGACGCCAAGGGAATCCTCTCCGGCAGCGGAGGGCGCTGGGGAATGAATATCTACCGGGGCTGCTCCCACGGCTGCATCTACTGCGACAGCAGGAGCCGGTGCTATCAGTTTACCCATCCCTTTGAGGATATTGAGGTCAAGCGGAACGCGCCGGAGCTGCTGGAGGCGGCGCTTCGCCGCAAACGGAAAAAGTGCATGATCTCCACAGGATCCATGTCCGACCCGTATATGCACTGCGAGGAGCAGCTGGGCCTGACAAGGAAATGCCTGGAGATCATCCTGCGCTGCGGCTTTGGGGCGACGCTCCTGACGAAATCGGACCGGGTCCTGCGGGATATTGACCTGCTGGAGGAGATCAACCGGCAAACCAAATGCGTGGTGCAGATGACCCTGACCACCTTCGACAGCGACCTGTGCCGCCTGGTGGAGCCCCATGTTTGCTCCACGCAGCGGCGCATCGAGGTGCTGGCGGAGCTGCACCGGCGGGGCATCCCAACGGTGGTGTGGCTGTCGCCCATATTGCCATTCATCAACGATACGGAGGAGAACCTGCGCCCGATCCTGGACGCGTGCGTCCGGGTGGGCGTGAAGGGTATCGTCTGCTTCGGCATGGGGCTGACGCTGCGGGAAGGGGACAGGGAGTACTACTATGCTGCCCTGGACCGGCATTTTCCGGGGATGAAGCAGCGCTATATCCGCACATACGGAACCGCCTATGAGCTGCCCAGCCCCCGGGCGGGGGAGCTCATGCGCATCCTGCACGATGTCTGCACGGCGCACGGCTTGCTCTCCACGCCGGAGGCATGCTTTGCGTATCTGAATGACTTTCCGGAGAAATACGAGCAGATCTGCCTGCTCTGATCGGCACAGCATGCGGCGCCCCCGGACCACAGGACCCCGGTGGGGCATTTTTGGGGTCTGAAAGCGGGAATTATGGGCTTGTTTTTTCCTGCAGTTCATACTATGATAGCAGGGAAGGACCCACAGAAAAGGAGCGGAGGCAACATGAAACTCACCATGCTGGGAACCGGCAACGCCGTGGTCACGGCGTGCTATAACACCTGCTTCGTCCTGCAGGAGGACGGGCAGTATTTCCTGGTGGACGGGGGCGGCGGAAACACTCTTTTGCTGCGGCTGCAGCAGGCGGATATTGACTGGCGGCAGATCCGCACCATTTTCGTTACCCACAAGCATATGGACCATATCCTGGGCATCCTCTGGATGATGCGCCTCATCTGCCAGGGCATGGCCCGGGGAGAATACGAGGGCGATGCGGTGATCTACGGCCATAGCCAGGTCATCGATCTGCTGGCGGATATGGCCGGTAAGCTCCTGCAGGAAAAGCAGGCCCGGTTCATCGGCCGGCGGCTGCACCTGGTGACCGTGGAGGACGGCGAGCGGCGGGAGATCCTGGGCAGGCCCGTCACCTTTTTCGACATTGGCTCCACCAAGGCCCGGCAGTTTGGCTTTTCCATGGACCTGGTCGGGGGAAAACGGCTCACCTGCTGCGGGGACGAGCCGTACCACGACTGTGAGGAGAAGTACGTCCGGGGCAGCCATTGGCTGCTGCACGAGGCGTTCTGCCTTTCCTCCCAGGCGGACGTGTTCCGCCCCTATGAAAAGCACCATTCCACCGTGGCGGACGCCTGCCGCCTGGCCCAGTCCATGGGGGTAGAGAACCTGGTGCTGTACCACACGGAGGATAAAAATATCCGGGACCGCAAAGCCCTGTACACCAGGGAAGGCCGTGAGTTTTTCCGCGGCGGGCTCTATGTGCCGGAGGACCTGGAGGAGATAGAACTATGAAAGAAAACCATGCCTTTACCATTGAAAGCGCAGTGCCGGAGGATGCCGAGGAGCTGCTGACCATTTACGATCACTATGTGCGGGATACGGCCATCACCTTTGAATACGAGACCCCCACGGTGGCGGAGTTCCGCCGGCGGATCGAGAATACCCTGGGCCGCTTTCCCTACCTGGTGCTGCGGCAGAACGGCCGGATCCAGGGCTATGCCTATGCCGGGACGTTTTACGCCCGGGCGGCCTATGACTGGTGCTGTGAGACCACCATCTATCTGCGCAGGGGGGCGACAAAGTGCGGCATGGGCCGGGCCCTCTACGAGGCGCTGGAGAAGGCCCTGGGGCAGATGGGCATTTTGAACCTGTACGCCGTGGTAGCCTGCCCGGAGGAGCGGGAGGATGAATACCTGACCCGTAACAGCCTGGATTTTCACCGGCATCTGGGCTTTGAGCAGGCAGGCCTGTGCCACCGGTGCGGCTATAAGTTCGGGCGGTGGTATAACGTGGCTTATATGGAAAAGATCATCGGCACCCACAGCGGGGACCAACGCCCCGTAACGCCGTTTCCGGAGCTGACGAGAAAAGACCGATAAAAAATCCGCCGCAGGCATAGCCTGCGGCGGATTCCGTTTTTGAGCCTCGCAGAGTTTGCCGCCCGCAGGCGGCAAAGCCGTTTAATCATTTTTCACCGCGACATGTGCGTGGGGGAAAATACCTCTTAGGCTGCCAGTGCGGAATTTCGGCGCTGAGCGCCAAAATTATGCGCGCAGCAGCCTGCAAGCCCTTTGCCAAAAAATCCGAAGGATTTTTTGGCAGTAAAGATCATTCGATCTCCAGGCGCTTGGCGGACTTCTCCTCCTTGGCGGCCTTGGGCAGGATCAGCTCCAGCACACCCTTGTCGTACTTGGCCTTGATGGCGGAAGTATCAATGCCGGTGACATTGAAGGTGCGGCTGTATGCGCCGTAGCTGCGCTCGCAGCACAGATACTTATCGCGCTTATCCTTGTCCTCGTGCTCGGAGTGACGCTCGGCGGAAATGGTCAAGGCATCATCGTACAGATCCAGGTGGATATTCTCCTTTTCAAAGCCCGGCAGATCGGCCGTGATCTTGAAGTGGTCGCCCTCATCGGTGACATCGGTGCGGAAGGAGTCGGTGAAGGTCCGGCTGAAGTTGCCCCACGGTTCATCAAAGAAGTGCTTCTCAAACTTCTCCATCTCACGGAACGGATCAAATACGCTCAGTGCATGATTGCGATTCAACATGATAAAGACCTCCTATATAAACTGTTTGGATTTATCTTTTCTGTTCCCCTTGGAACAATTATGATTCTAGGCCGGAGGTGTGAACAAATCCAGTAATTTCTGTGAACAGAATATGAATTTTAGCACTCGCGCTGTGCGAGTGCTAAAATAATAGAAAAGATATTCAGCCATCATATCCGGGGCGAGAAAGGCAGAAGACTGCGGAGCAGTACGCTCCGCAGTCTTCCGTTTTCAGGTTTTGCCGTGGCAGTGCGCGCAGCCTCCGCAGGCGCCGCAGTTGCCGCCGCAGGAGTGTTTTCCCTGCTTGTGTTGGCGGATGAGATAGCGAACAATGAGAAAGATTACAGCAAGTAAGAGAAGGGAAATGACAATGGTGGATAGGTTGGAAGACAGCCATTGCAGCATGGGAAAAAACTCCTTTCCGTGATTTTATTCAGACAGCCACCACAAGCTCCTCCAGGGGCTGCCCGGAGCGCAGATGGCGACAGTAGTCTGCCGTACAGGTTTTGAAAGCGTGGAACATTCTGCGGGCCTTTTTTTCGTCCCCGTAGACCTTCCACAGGCCGGCGCATTTGCACCGGCGGGCGTTGTTGGCAATGAAGCCCGCCACATCCTCCGGCGGGTAGCTGAGAAACAGCCCCACCTCGTGGGGGAACTCCTCCTGCCGCCGCAGCCTCTGCACCAGCTGGGATACGCACAGAGCGCTGCCGCCCCGGGAATACCCTGCTTTTTGCAAAAGGCGCTGCGCCAGGTCATCCTGCAGATCCTGCTGCAGCATGCCGGGCCGGTACACATACAGCAGCGCGCTGCCGCCCTCACAGCGGACGGGGAGCATGCACAGGCCCTTAGGCACCAGCATGCGGTTCATAGCTCGGATCTCGTCCATGAGCTGCGTGCGGGATTCGTAGGGGCAGGGAAACAGACTGCCCGTTTTGATGCCTGCCAAGGTGGGCGCGCACTGGCGGACGATCATTTCATCAGACATTCCGGTTCCCCTCCTTTGTGGACAGGTTGTGCCGCATCCTTGCAGATATACAAGGGAAATGCAGGTGGTTAATCACCTCTAACTGATGTGAGTTTAACACATCTAACCGCCATTGTCAACTGTTTTTTGCAATAAAAAAATTTTACGAAAAGGAATAAAAAATCCCCTGTGCAGGCCCGGATCCGAGCCTGCTGCAGTTTGCCTGCGGACGCGAACTCTGCGAGGCTTTGGGCAAAGTGAAAACGGGACAGCCAAGGGGCTGTCCCGCTTTTCGACTTGAGGAGTATGGAAAGAAATGGAATAGATAGATCAAGCGGCGGCCTTCTGCTTCTTCTGAGCAGACAGGGCCTTGATGCCCTCCACCACCAGGTCGATGGCCAGGACCACCAGCAGCACGCCGATGATACCGCGGATGTAGAACCACACCACACCTTCGCCGCCGGCGATAATACCGGCAACCTGTGCCTTGATGGTGAAGACCAGGGAGGTCAGGGTCACCACCAGCATGAAGAACATGGGGAAGTAGAACATCTTGTTGTTGCGGCCAACCTTGCCCAGCCAGCAGCACACAGCCAGCAGACCCAGAGCAGCCAGCAGCTGGTTAGCAGCGCCGAACAGAGCCCAGATCTTGGCATAGCCGGTCAGACCCAAAGCAACGCCGGCCACCACGGTGATAGCGGTGGACACATAGGGGTTGGTAATGACCTTGCGCCAGCCGGTCAGATCCTTGGCGTCCTTACCATCGGGGGTAAAGAGCTCCTGGAACATATAACGGGCCAGACGGGTAGCGGTATCCACGGAGGTCAAGCAGAAAGCAGAAACGGCCAGGATCAGCATGGAGTACACCACGTTGTAGCAGTTGCTGCCGAACACTTCGGAGAACATGGAGGCAAGGCCCGTAGCAAACACCACGGTGGGGGTGACGGTCTCGCCGGAGGAGTACTTGGCCCAGATGTAGCCAACTGCGCACACGGAGATCAAAGCCAGAGCGCACTCAATGAGCATGCCGCCGTAAGCGATGGGCTTAGCATCCTTTTCCTGATCCAGCTGCTTGGCAGTGGTGCCGGAGCCCACCAGGGAGTGGAAGCCGGACACAGCGCCGCAGGCGATGGTCACGAACAGGGCGGGGAACATGTAACCCAGGGAAGTGCCGCTGGGAGCCAGGGAATCATAGAAACCGGTGAAAGCGGGCATATCCACGGTGGGGTGGCAGCCCAGGATGCCCACAATGGCCAGGATGATCATACCGTACAGCAGGAAGGAGCTGAGGTAGTCACGGGGCTGCAGCAGGATCCACACGGGGGTAACGGAGGCAACGCCAATGTACAGACCAACGATGATCATCCACACGGTGTAGCTCAGGTAGATGGGGTGCCAGTTTAGGCCGATGTACATGCACACGGCGATACCGATGACACCAATGATGGTGGAGATGCCCAAAGGAGCATTCCGGCGGTATACAAAGAAGCCGAAGATGATAGCCATCAGAATGAACATGATGGAGATGATAGCGGTGGAAGCATTGGCGGCGGAAGCCTCCAAATCCACGGCGCCGGTCTCGGTATAAGTGGCCTTGAAGGTGTTGGCAACGATGGATGCGAAGGCGGCCACCACCAGGATCAAGGTCAGATAGGAGAAGATGATAAACAGCTTCTTGGCCTTGGGGCCGATGGCGTCGCCGATGACTTCGCCGATGGACTGGCCCTTATGCCGGATGGATGCAAACAGGGCACCGAAATCGTGGACGCCGCCGAAGAAGATACCGCCGATGAGCACCCACAGCATCACGGGCACCCAGCCGAATACAGCGGCCTGGATGGGGCCGTTGATGGGGCCTGCGCCGGCGATGGAAGAGAAGTGATGGCCCATCAGCACGGGGGCCTTAGCGGGGCAATAATCCTTGCCGTCTTCCAGTTCATGAGCAGGGGTAACACGGCTGTTATCGATGCCCCACTTCTTGGCAAGCCAGCCGCCATAGAAAATGTAACCTATGACCAGCACAACGATGCCAATGATCAAAAACAATGCAGCATTCATAAAGTTTTCTCCTTTCCTAACAATTGTTTCTTTGCTTTACAAAACAGCGTTTTATTCAAAAGCTGTGCTGCACTTCTTCCGCTGGCGTTGGAAAATGCTTTTCCCTCCTCCAGCACCGCCAGGCCCGAGTGGAAATCCATCCACCCCCAAAAGGCCATCTTGAAGCTCTTGTAGATGCGGCATTTCCGCAGAGCCTTTTTCGCTGCCTTGTCGCAGCTGTCACACAGGAACATCGTGGTGATGTAGCTGTACATATGTGTGGGACCCGGCTCCACCTTGGCCATGCCGTGCTGTAGGGCGTAGTCCCGGCAGGAGTTGTAGATCTCCTCCGTCAGATGGGGCACGGAGAACAGGTACACATACTCGTGGCTGCCTGCCTCCCAAAGCTTTGCCTTTCGGCTGAGCACATATTTTTCCGAATGAGCGTGGAAGTCGCAGGTGGCCACCAGCGGCGCCTGCTCCTCCTGGGCGGGGGAGATGTCATAATATCCGGCGTAGCGGCCCATCAGCTTGTCCACTGCTTCGGCCCGTGTCATGGTCTGCATAGATCCACCTCCTGTCTCATAGTATCGCTGTATTACCGATTATTGCTAATATCAAGCATCAGATGCGTTAATACAGCTGAAAAACGGGCGAAAAGTCTACTGCGAGGAAAATTATGCCACCATAATCTCCTCGCGTAGAAACATCGCTTTGAAACATGCTCGGATTATAGTACGGAATCTTAACGGAATCAAGGGTAAATGTTAACAAAATATTTATATATATTTCGTTAATTTTTCTGCCTTGCATTTTTTTGGAAGGAGTAGTAATGTATTTTTAATAGCCTAATATAGTGGAATTAATTTTCCTCATGCAAAACCACTGTATACATTATAAAATATAATGCCCAAGCTGTGGCCCGCCTGTGGACCGCAGCTTTTTGCGTCTCCCGCTCCCGACCGGGGTTGCCCTTTTGGGGCCGCTGTGGTATAATTCGCTTGGAAAATAAGGGAAAGGGTGAATACCATGAAATCCATCCGTGATATTTATAAAATCGGCACAGGCCCCTCCAGCTCCCACACCATGGGCCCCGCCCGGGCGGCGGTGCTCTTCCGGGGAGAGCATCCGGAGGCGGATCAATTCCGGGCCGTGCTCTACGGGTCCCTGTCCAAGACCGGCCGGGGCCACGGCACCGACCGGGCCATACGGGAGGCCCTGGCCCCCGTGGCGGCGGAGGTGATCTTCGCGGAGAAAGACCCGGCGGATATGAAGCATCCCAACACCATGGACCTCATTGCCCTCCGGGGCGGGGAGGAGCTGGGCCGCATCCGGGTGCAGAGCATCGGCGGCGGCGACATCGTCGTCGAGGGCCGGGAGCAGGAGATGGAGAGCGAGGAAATCTATATGGAGAACTCCTTTGCCGAGATCCTGCAGTTCTGCCAGTACCGGTACGTGGACCTGGTGGAGTATATCGAGATGAACGAGGGTCCCGAGATCTGGGACTATCTCATGGGCGTGTGGCGGGTGATGGCCGCCTCGGTGGAGGAGGGCCTCTCCCGCACCGGGGAGCTGCCCGGCGGCCTGCACATCCAACGCAAGGCCAAATACATGCACGATCATATCGTGGAGACCAAGCACCCGGAGCTGGTGGAGTGTCAGAAGGTCTGCTCCTATGCCTATGCCGTCAGCGAGCAGAACGCCGATAACGGCACCATCGTCACGGCGCCTACCTGCGGCTCCTGCGGTGTGCTGCCGGCAGTGCTGTACTATTTCCGGGACAAGAGAAAGCTCAGTGAGCTGGATATTGCCCACGCTCTAGGCGTGGCGGGGCTGTTCGGCGAGCTGGCCAAGCGCAACGCCTCCGTGTCCGGGGCGGAGTGCGGCTGCCAGGCGGAGGTGGGCGTGGCCTGCTCCATGGCCGCCGCCGCCGCGTGCCAGGCCTTCGGGTATAATATCCATCAGATCGAGTACGCCGCCGAGGTGTCCCTGGAGCATCACCTGGGCCTTACCTGCGACCCCATCTGCGGCCTGGTGCAGGTGCCGTGTATCGAGCGCAACGCCGTGGCCGCCATGCGGGCCATCAACTCCGCCAACATTGCTTACTTCCTCACCGGCACCCGGAATATCAGCTATGATATGGTGCTCAAGAGCATGTACTATACGGGCCTGGATATGAACCAGCGCTACCGGGAGACCGCCGAGGGCGGCCTGGCGAGGATCTATACCCGCCGCGGAAAATAAAAACCACTGGCGAAAAATCTTCACGAGGCTTTTGGACAAACGACAAACAGGCGGCCGGGAAACCGACCGCCTGCAAAATTCGTAAAGATTTTCCGCCGTTTCTTGACGCAGAGACGGAAAAAGAGTAAAATATAATGCATCAAAAAACAGTCGGATATATTGCGCAGGAGGAATCGATCCATGGACGAGAGCAGAAATGCCAGACAACCGAAAAAACCGGATAACAGCGAGTTGTGGTCGTGGATCGTCATCGCCCTTCTGTTTGCCTTTGCCTGGCCCGTGGGCCTCATCGTGCTCTTTGCCAAGCTCTCCGACAGCAATAAGCGCAAGAAAAACCGCACCGGCACCCAGCAGACGATCATTACGGCGCAGACGGAGGAATCCGTGAAAAGCACTGCTGCCCCCACCGATGCGGAGAAAAAGAGCGGCTCTGCGGCGCAGAGCAAAAAACGCAAGAGCAGCCTCACCCGCACCCCGAAGGTCTCCGATGGCAACGCAAATGTTATGCGGAACATCGGGCTTGTGGTGACCGCCATCGGCGGCATCGTCCTGTTTAACGCGTTGAGGGATAATCTGTTCTTTTTGGAGTACAGAAACTGGAGCGCGTTTTTGGAGTACACGTTCTGGCCCATGGGCATTACCGCCGGGGGCCTGGGCCTGCTGCTGGGCAGCCACCGGATGCGCCGCCGTCTGCGCCGGTACGCCAAGTACCAGGCCATCGCCGGGAAAAAGGAGACGGTGAGTATCGCCCAGTTTGCCGCGGCGGCGGATGTATCCCCGCGCCGGGTGGAAAGCGACCTGGAGCAGATGATGCAGAAGGGCTTTTGGGGGAAGGAGGCCTATCTGGACCTGGGCCGGGGCGTCCTGGTGCGCACCTTTGCGGCGGCGGAGGACCTGGAGGATCAGCGGCGGCAGAAGCAGTCCGCCCCGGCGGAGACGGAGGAGGGCTACAGCGGCCAGCTGCGGGATATCCGCCGGGCCAACGACCGCATCGCCGACCCCGTTATCAGCGCCAAGATCGACCGCCTGGAGGACCTGGCGGGCAAGATCTTCCGCATCGTGGAGGAGGAGCCGGCCAAGAAGCCCAAGGCTTCCACCTTCCTCAACTACTACCTGCCCACCACTCAAAAGCTGCTGGACAGCTATGCCGACTTTGAGGAGGCCGGCGTCAGCGGTGAGAATGTGTCCCAGGCCAAGCAGCGCATCGCCGACACCATGGATAAGATCGTGGCGGGCTTTGAGCGGCAGCTGGACCAGCTCTATCAGTCCGATGCCATGGATGTGGACAGCGACATCCGCGTCATGGAGCAGATGCTCCGGCGGGACGGCGGCAGCGTGGCCGAGGATTTCGGCCTGGGCGGCGCTGCGGCAGTGCAGCAGGAGGAAGAATGAAATATGCAGCGGCGACTGCCTTTTGTCGGGGGCGGTCGTCGCTGTGCGCGTTTCTTGACGGGGCGCGGGAATTGGGGTAAAATAATCAAATCAGATCCCGCCCGTTTCGGCAGGTTCCGGCCCGGCGGGATGATAAAATGGAGAGAATGAGGAGGTGGCACAGGTGGATAGAGCGGCATTTTACGGCGGCACCTGGTGCGCCGCGGCGGACTGGTTCGGGGCGCATCCCGAGGTCGGCGGCTTCCGTTTCCGCCTGTGGGCGCCCCACGCCCGGGCGGTGCGCCTGGCCGGGGACTTTTCCGGTTGGGAGCTGCTCCCCATGCAGTGTACGGACGGCGTGTGGGAGTGCTTTGTCCCCGGGGCAAAGGATTACGACAGCTATAAGTTCTGCTTGACCCAGGCGGACGGGCGGACCGTGTGGAAAGCGGACCCATATGCCTTTCACGCCGCTACCCGCCCGGGGACGGACAGCAAGCTGGCGCCCTTGAACTATGCCTGGCAGGACGGCGCCTGGGAGGAAGGACTTCTTGAAAAGCCGCTTTTGACCCGGCCGCTGAATATTTACGAGGTGCATTTGGGCTCCTGGCGGCGCTATGCCGACGGCAGTCCCTTCAACTACCGCAAGCTGGCGGATGAGCTGGCCCGGTATGCTTCGAACATGGGCTACACGGCGGTGGAGCTGATGCCCGTGACGGAGTATCCCCTGGATGATTCCTGGGGCTATCAGTGTACGGGGTATTTTGCCCCCACCTCCCGCTATGGCACCCCCCAGGATCTCAAGTACCTGGTGGACCGGCTCCACCGGGCGGGCCTGGCGGTGTTTTTGGACTGGGTGCCGGCCCATTTCTGCAAGGATGAGCAGGGCCTGCTGGAGTTTGACGGCACCTGCCTGTATGAATACGGCGACAGTCTGAAATGGGAGCATGAGAGCTGGGGCACAAGAGTCTTTGACTATGGAAAGGGCGAGGTGCGCAGCTTCCTCCTCTCGTCGGCCATGTGGTGGCTGCGGGAGTATCATATGGACGGCCTTCGGGTGGACGCCGTGGCCTCCATGCTGTACCTGGATTACGGCCGCACCCAGTGGCGGCCCAACCGAAACGGCGGCCGGGAAAATCTGGAAGCGGTGGAGTTTCTGCAGCTGCTGTGCCGCACCGTTCACCGGGAAAAGCCCGGGGCGCTGATGATCGCGGAGGAGTCCACCGCCTGGCCCCATGTGACAGGGCCCCAGGGCCTGGGCTTTGACCTGAAGTGGAACATGGGCTGGATGAACGACCTGTGCCACTATCTGAAGATGGACCCCTATTTCCGCCAGCACCACCATAAGGACGTCACCTTTTCCATGATGTACGCCTTTTCCGAGCGGTTCGTGCTGCCCATCTCCCACGACGAGGTGGTACACATGAAGGGCTCCCTCCGGGGCAAGATGCCCGGGGACGAGGGGATGCAGTTGGCCGGGGTCAAGGGCTTTTTGGCCTATATGCTGGCCCACCCGGGCTGCAAGCTCCTGTTTATGGGCGGGGAGCTGCCCCAGTGGAAGGAATGGGATTTTGCCGGGCAGCTGGATTGGGGCGTTTTGCAGGACCCGGCGGTTGCCGCCGCCCACGACTGCATCCGGGCGCTGAACCGATTTTATAAGAAGACCCCGGCCCTGTGGGAAGACGACCTGGATTGGGACGGCTTCACCTGGCTGGTGCCGGACGATAACCATAACAACGTCATCGTGTTCCTCCGGCGGGACCGCCGGGGCCGGGAGCTTATCTGCGCGGTGAATTTCTCCCCGGTGCTGCGGGAGAATTACCGCTTCGGCGTGCCGGAAAAGGCAAGCTATAAGGAAGTTTTCAACACCGACGAGACCCGGTGGGGCGGCAGCGGCGCCGTCAATGAAGCGCCCATACCGGTGGAGGCCGTCCCGTCCCACGGGCGCGGGACCTCCATCGCCGTTCGGATCCCGCCACTGGGTGCGGTGTATCTGCGGGGCGTGGGAAAGTATAACCGGAAGAAAGGAGCGGATCATCCGTGAAAAAAGAATGTATCGCCATGCTGCTGGCCGGCGGCCAGGGCAGCCGGCTCTATGTGCTCACCGGGGACATGGCCAAGCCGGCGGTCCCCTTTGGGGGAAAATTCCGCATCATCGACTTTCCCCTGTCCAACTGTGCCAATTCCGGCATAGACACCGTGGGCGTGCTGACCCAGTACCGCCCTTTGGAGCTGAATAACTACATCGGCAGCGGCCAGCCCTGGGAGCTGGACCGCATGAACGGCGGCGTACATATCCTGCCCCCCTACCAGAGCAACACCGGAGCCACCTGGTATAAGGGCACGGCCAACGCCATCTGCCAGAACATCGGATTTGTGGATCTGTATGATCCGGAGTATGTAGCGGTGCTTTCCGGGGACCATATCTATAAGATGGACTATTCCCAAATGCTCCGCCGCCATAAGGAGACCGGGGCGGACTGCACCATCTCCGTGATGGAGGTGCCCTGGCATGAGGCCAGCCGTTTCGGCATCATGAATGTGGATGAGCAGGACGTCATCACCGACTTTGAGGAAAAGCCCGCTCAGCCCAAGAGCAACCTGGCCTCCATGGGCATTTACATCTTCACCTGGAGGAAGCTCCGGGCCTACCTGCTGCGAGATGATGCGGACCCCGACTCGGCTAACGATTTCGGCAAGAACGTCATCCCCGCCATGCTGAAAGCCGGGGAGAAGATGGTGGCCTACCGCTTCGAGGGGTACTGGAAGGACGTAGGCACCCTGGACTCCCTGTGGGATGCCAATATGGATATGCTCTCCCCCGGCTCGGGGCTGAATCTGCTGGATAAGCGCTGGCCCATTTACAGCCGTACCCCCTCCTGCCCGCCGGCCTTTTTCGCGGAGACGGCGGATGTGGGCAACAGCGCCGTGGCCAAGGGCTGCGACATCCGGGGCGAGGTGAAGAACACCGTCCTCAGCTATAACGCCGTGGTGGAGGAGGGGGCCGTGGTCACCTACTCCGTGCTCATGCCCGGCGCGGTGGTGAAGAAGGGCGCACGGGTGGAGTATGCCATCCTGGGCGAGGGCAGCCTGGTGGGCGAGCGCGCCCATGTCGGGGCCGGACCGGAGACCGCCCCCGACCCCGATCAATGGGGCGTGGCGGTGCTGGGCCCGCAGACGGAGGTAGCCCCCGGGGAAACGGTCCCCGCTGGGGCCATGCTGGATAAGACCCACGGACAGGAGGCGAAAATATGAACGGAATGCACGGCATCATCTTTTCCTATGAAAAAAGCAACGGCCTGCGGGAGCTGACGGAGCCCCGCATCCACGGCTCCGTGCCCTTCGGCGGCTCGTACCGGATGGTGGACTTCATCCTGTCGGATATGGTCAACGCCGGAATCCGGGACGTGGGGGTCATTATGCACGGCAAGTGCCAGAGCATGATGGATCACCTGCGCAGCGGCAAGAGCTGGGACCTCTCCCGCAGCTTCGGCGGTCTGACGCTGCTGCCGGTGTTCGCCTACAACAGCGCCCGGGGAAACGGCCGCTTCCGGGGCAAGCTGGAGGCGCTGGATGTGGTGAAGGATTACCTGCGCCATATCCGGCAGGACTATGTGCTCCTGGCTGACAGCGACGTGGCCCTGAATATCGACTTGAAGGCGGTGCTGGAGACGCATATAAAGACCGGCGCGGACATCACGGCGGTGTGCGCCCCCTCCACGGGGGATGGTCTGTATCTGAATCTGGATGAGACCGGCCGGGTCCGTGAGGCGGTGGACGAGCAGCACCAGGGCCTGCGCTGCCTGCAGATCTTCCTGCTGCGGACGGACCTGCTGCTTTCTTTGGTGGACCGTTTCGTCAGCCGCCATGAGTACAGCTTCCAGGGCTGCGTCCTCCAGGGCCTTACCAGGGAGCTGCACATCCGGGGCTATGTGTTTCGCGGCTTTGCGGCCCACATCACCGATGTGGCCGGGTACTATGCCAGCAGCATGCAGCTGCTGGATCCTAAAGTGCGGCAGGACCTGTTCTGCCCCGACAGGCCTATCTATGCCAAGGAAAACGACGCCGCCTCCACCTATATGGATCCCCAGGGGGGCTGCGTGAATTCCCTGGTGGACGACGGCTGTGACATCCAGGGCAGTGTCCGCAATTCCATCCTCAGCCGGGGCGTCCGGGTGGAAAAGGGCGCCGTGGTGGACGGCTGTATTCTCTTTAAGGACACCGTGGTGAAAAAGGACGCCGTGGTGCGCCACGTCATCGCGGATAAAGCGGTAAAGATCGGCCCGGGCGTACACCTGGAGGGTGCGGAGAAGTACCCCCTGGTGCTGGGCAAGGGCGCGGAGGTGTAGGATAAGTTGAATATTCTGTATGTAACGGGGGAGGCCGCCCCCTTCTGTAAAACCGGCGGCCTGGCGGACGTATCCGGGAGCCTGCCGGTGGCACTGGCGGCCCGGGGCCACCGTGTGGCGGTGATGCTGCCGCTGTATGATACCATTTCCAGGCAGTGGCGCCGGCAGATGACCTTCCGCCGGTTCATTTATGTGGACCTGGCGTGGCGGCATGAGTACTGCGGGTTGTTTTCTCTGGAATACCGGGGCGTCACCTGGTATTTTGTGGATAATGAGCATTACTTTGCCCGGGGCCGGCTCTATGGCGAGGGGGATGACGGCGAGCGCTTCGGCTTCTTCTCCCGGGCGGTGCTGGACCTGCTGCCCCTGCTGGACGAGATGCCCCAGGTGATCCACTGCAACGACTGGCAGACGGCCCTGGTGCCGGTGTACCGGCAGGACCTCACCGGCCGGTGGGACGCCTTGCGGGGCATCCGCACGGTGTTCACCATTCATAATATCGAGTACCAGGGCAAGTTCGGCCCCAATACGGTGGCGGACCTGTTTGGCCTGGATCGGGGCTGGTATGACGGCGGCACCCTGGATATGGACGGCTGCGTGAACCTCATGAAGGGGGCCATGCTCTGCGCCGACGCTGTCACCACCGTCAGCCCTACCTATGCCCGCCAGCTCCGTCTCAGCGCCTATGCCCAGGGAATGGAGTCCGTGGTGCAGAGCTGCGGGGAGAAATTCAGCGGCATCTTAAACGGCATTGATACTGCCGTGTTTGACCCGGCCACGGACCCGGTGCTCCCGGCCCACTACAGCACCGCCAGCCTCCGGGGCAAGGCCGACTGCAAGAAGGCCCTGCAGCAGGAGCTGGGCCTGCAGGTGCAGAGCGACGTGCCCATTCTCTCCGTGGTCAGCCGCCTGGTGGGGCACAAGGGCATCGACCTTATCTGCGAGAGCCTGGACAATATCATGCGCACCGGCTGCCAAATGGTGATCCAGGGCAGCGGGGAGGAGCAGTATGAGGACTTCTTCCGGTACGCCGAAAATCGCTATAAGGGCCGCCTTTGCGCCTATATCGGCTATAATGAGGACCTGGCCCACCGGATCTATGCCGGCAGCGACCTGTTTCTGATGCCCTCCCGCTCCGAGCCCTGCGGCCTTTCCCAGATGATCGCCATGCGCTACGGCGCCGTGCCCATCGTCCGCCAGACCGGCGGCCTGGCGGATACCGTCCGCTCCTGCCAGATGGGACAGGAGGACGGCAACGGCTTTGTCTTTGCCGATTACAGCGCCTTTGACATGCAGTATGTCATCTCTCAGGCGGTGGAGCTGTACCGCAGCGATCTCCACGGCTTCCGCCGGGTGCAGAAGCGCGGTATGACCGATGATTTCAGCTGGAACGTCAGCGCCAGGGCCTATGAGGCCCTGTATGAGCATATTACAAATACAGCGAGGTGAAACAAATGACCAAAGATACACTGAAGGAAGCCATTGCGCAGAAGCTGCGCGTCAACTGCGGCTGCACCCCCCGCCAGGCGGGGGACGGGGACATGCTCCGGGCCTGCGCCATGGTCCTGCGGGACATTATGGCCGAGCGGAACATGACCACCCGGGAGGATACGGATGCCCGCCAGCTGCGGCAGGTGCATTACCTGTCTCTGGAGTTTCTTATGGGCCGCAGCTTGATGAAGAACGCCTATAACCTGGGCCTGACCCAGGCGCTTACCCAGGCGGTGGAGGAGATGGGCTTCAAGGCGGCGGACCTGTTCGAGCACGAGCCGGACGCCGGGCTCGGCAACGGCGGCCTGGGCCGCCTGGCCGCCTGCTATCTGGACAGCATGACCACACTGAACATCCCCGCCACGGGCTATTCCATCTGCTATGAGCTGGGTATTTTCAAGCAGAAGATCGTGGAGGGCCAGCAGGTGGAGCTGCCCGATGACTGGCAGGACATCGGCGGCGCGTGGCTGCTGCCCCGGCCCCAGGACGCCGAGGAGGTCCACTTCGGCGGCACCGTCCGCACCAAGTGGGACGGCGGCCAGCTGATGGTGGTCCATGAGGACTATACCCGGGTCCTGGCCGTGCCCTGCGATATGGAGATCGCCGGCTATAAGACCGACCATGTCAACACCCTGCGGCTTTGGCAGGCCCGCAGCCCCAAGCCCGTGGATATGCAGCTTTTTAACCAGGGCGAATACCTTCGGGCCAGCGAGGAGCGCACCATGGCCGATGCCATCAGCAAGGTCCTCTATCCCGAGGATAATCATTACGAGGGCAAGTCTCTGCGGCTGAAGCAGCAGTATTTCTTCGTTTCCGCCACCATCCAGTCCATCACCCGCAAGCATTTGGAGGTGTATGGCACCCTGCGGAACTTCCATGAGAAGAACGTCATTCAGATCAACGACACCCACCCCACGCTGGTGATCCCGGAGCTGATGCGCATATTCATGGACGATGCGGGCATGGGCTGGGACGAGGCGTGGGAGATCACCAAAAACAGCGTGGCCTACACCAACCATACCGTCCTGGCCGAGGCCCTGGAGTGCTGGCCGCAGAGTCTGTTTGAAACCCTTCTGCCCCGTATCTGGCAGATCATCGTGGAGATCGCCCACCGCTGGCAGAAGCAGGTGGAGGATTTTTACCACGATCCCGCCAAGACCGAGAAGCTGGCCATCGTGTGGGACGGCGGCGTGCGCATGGCGAATCTGTGCATCGCCGGGGGCATGAGCGTCAACGGCGTGTCCGCCCTGCACACGGAGATTTTGTGCAAGGACGTGTTCCGGGATGCCTATCAGATGCATCCGGAGGAGTTCCACAACGTCACCAACGGCGTGGACCACCGCCGCTGGCTCAGTCAGGTCAATCCCGGCCTTCACAGCCTCATCTGCGACCTCACCGGCGGCGATGACTACCTGCTGCATCCCGATGCCCTGAGCAAGCTGGACGCTTTCGCGGACGATGCCGCGGTACTGGCGCAGCTGGCAGAGATCAAGCAGGAGAACAAGGCCCGCTTTGCCCGCTGGGCCAAGCGGCAGCAGGGTGTGGTGCTCAATACCGATGCCGTGTTCAACACCCAGGTCAAGCGCCTGCATGAGTATAAGCGGCAGCTGCTGAATGTGCTGCACATTCTTTATCTCTATCAGCGCCTGCAGGACGATCCCGCTTTGGATCTCCGCCCCCAGACCTTCCTCTTTGGCGCCAAGGCCGCCCCGGGCTACGCCGTGGCCAAGCGGATCATCCGGCTCATCGGCTCCGTGGCCGATCAGATCAACCACGACCCCATCTGCAAGGACAAGCTCCAGGTGGTGTTTTTGGAGAATTACCGGGTCTCCATGGCGGAGATGCTCATGCCCGCCAGCGAGGTATCCCAGCAGATCTCCACCGCCGGCAAGGAGGCCAGCGGCACCGGCAACATGAAGTTCATGATGAACGGCGCCGTGACCATCGGCACCCTGGACGGGGCCAACGTGGAGATGCACCAGGTGCTGGGGGACGAGAATATGTTCCTCTTCGGCCTGAAGGCGGAGGAGGCCGCCGCCCTTTCCCGGCACTATGATCCCAAGCTGCTGTATGACCGGGATCCCGTACTGCGCCGGGTGCTGGATTCCATCCGGGACGGTTTCCGGGACGGGATCAGCTACGAGGATATCTACCGCCGCCTGCTCTTCGGCGGCGACTGCCCGGCGGACCAGTACCTGCTCCTGGCGGACTTCGTCTCCTACTGCGACGCCGGCCGCCGCATGATGGAGACCTACGGTGACCGCACCCGCTGGAATCAGATCAGCCTGCACAACATCGCCCGCAGCGGTGTGTTTGCGGCGGACCGCTCCATCCGGGACTATGCCCGGGACATCTGGCACGTCCCCTGCAGAGAGTAAAAACAGAAATTTATCCCCCAAGCGGCGGCGCCGAGCAGGCGCCGCCGCTTTGCCGCATGCAGAACCTTTTGCCCCTGTCATTGCGAAGCCAGTCCGCAGACTGGCTGTGGCAATCCGTCCTCTTGCTCCTGCCTGCTCTGGGTGAGGGCGGTGCGGAGTATCGGAAAAACCGTTCCTGCCGAACTTCCCACTTGGCATTTTTCTCTTTTCATCGGTTGACAGTTGTGGTAAAATATAAATTGATATACTATGACAAACTATGACAAAAAGAGGATAAATACTATGGACATTACACAGGGCGTGCCCTTTGACAGCTTCGACCTGTCGGAGCCTACCATGTGCGCCATAAGAAACAAGGGATATACCATATCAACGCCCGTGCAGGCGGGCTGCATCCCGCCCATGCTGGCGGGGAAGGACGTCATCGCCAAGGCCCCCACGGGCACCGGCAAGACCATGGCCTTCGGCCTGCCCATCATCGAGCGCATCGACCGGGAGAGCGAGGCAGTGCAGGCGCTGATCCTGGCCCCCACCCGGGAGCTGGCCATGCAGATCACCCAGGAGCTGCGGGAGGTGGCCGTGTGCCACGAGGGGCTGCGGGTGGTGTGCCTGTACGGCGGCGAGCCCATCGGCAAGCAGATCAACGCCCTCAAGCGCAAGCCCCAGATCGTGGTGGCTACCCCGGGCCGCCTGTCCGACCACATGAAGCGCCGCACCGTCACGGTGAAGGAGGTGCAGACCGTGGTGCTGGACGAGGCAGACCGCATGCTGGACATGGGCTTCATCCACGATGTGACCCGGATCCTGGACAAGATCCCCAATCGTAAGAATCTTGGCATGTTCTCGGCTACTATTTCCCGGGAAGTCATGGATATTTCCTGGGTCTATCAGCGGGACCCGGAGGAGATCACCGTCCAGGCCACCAAGGAGAATAAGCCCGACATCCTGCAGTACCGCATTGAGGTGCCCTCGGATGCGAAGGTGGACACCATCGCCCGGATCATCGCCGGGGAGAACCTGGAGCGGGTCATGTGCTTCTGCAACACCAAGGGCTCCACGGAGCGGCTGACCAAATTCCTGCAGATGCGGGGGCTGGACGCCCAGTGCATTCACGGGGACATCCCCCAGCGCAAGCGGGAGGCGGTGATGGCCCTGTTCCGGGAGGGCAAGCTCCACGTGTTCGTGGCCACGGACGTGGCCGCTCGGGGCATCGACGTGGACGATGTGGACGCGGTGTTCAACTACGACGTCCCCGACGAAAATGAGTATTACATCCACCGCATCGGCCGCACGGGCCGGGCCAAACGCCACGGCGTTGCCTACACCCTACTGTCGGATTTCCCCAGCCGCATGCGGCTGGACGACATTGCCCGCAATACCCGCAGCCAGATCATCCCCGCGTCAGTAGATGAAAACGGCCATGTGGTGCCGGAGAAGAAGTAAGCCCATTTCGCGCAAAAGGAGCAAACATATTATGACGAAACTGAAACGACGTGCAGCTCTGCTGCTGGCGGTTGCGCTGCTGCTGGGCCTGCTGACCGGTTGCCACCGGGAGGACGGCGTTTCCTTCCGGGTGGCCATGAGCAGCGTTCCTGCCACGCTGGACCCGGCTATGGCCGCCACCGATGAGGAAAAGACCGTGGTCAGCCATCTGTTTGAAAACCTCATGAAGCTGCAGTCCGACGGAAACGGCGGCACCACGGCGGTGAGCGGGGTGGCCCGCAGCTATCAGTGCGACACCACGGCCGAGGGGCAGGAGACCTATACCTTTAAGCTCCGCTCCAGCGCCGCCTGGTCCGACGGCACCAAGGTCACCGCTCAGGATTTTGTTTACGCCTGGAAACGGCTGGTGGACCCGGCTACCGGCTCGAAAAACGCAAGGATCCTGGACATGGTGGCCGGCTACACCGCTGCCCGGACCGGGGAGGATGCCCTGCAGGTATCCGCGCCGGATGAGGAGACCTTTGTGGTGGTGCTTTCCGGGCGCTGCCCGTATTTCATCGACAGCGTCTGCACGGCGGCGGCGACTATGCCGGTGCAGAGCGCCGCGGCCCGGGAGAATTGGTCCATGTCCATGGACACCCTGGTCACCAACGGCCCCTACACCGCTGCATCCTGGGAAAACGACACGCTGCTGCTGCAGCAGACGGAAGGCTATCACGACGCCCGCCGGCTGGGACCGGAGAGCATCAGCTTCCGCTTTACGGCGGATGTGAAGACGGCCAACTCCCTCTTTGAGCAGGGAGACGCGGATTTCGTCCTGGGACTGACGGACGAGGCCGTGGCCAAGAAGATCGACAGCTGGATGCCGGACTACTATCCCGAGACCAGCGTGGTGCTGCTGAACCAGCTGTCCGACCTAACCAGCCATGAAAATGTCCGCCGGGCCATGGGCCTGGTCATTGACCGCAGCGCCATTGCCGAGCTGCTGGGTTCCCGGACGCATCTGGCGGCGGAGGGCCTGGTGACCCGGGGCATCCGCAGCACAACGGGCGGGCAGTTCCGCGATTTTGGCTCCGCCGTGGACAATGACAGCGAGAATTACGAGAAAAACTGCCAGACAGCCCAGGAGCTGATGAAGGAGGCGGGCTACACCGCCACCAAGCTGGCGAGCCTGGCCCCGGTGATCATGCTCTATGAATCGGACGGCACCACGGATTCCCTGGCGCTGCTGCTGCAGAAGACCTGGAAGGAGAAGCTGGGACTGAGCGTGACGCTCAAGGGTGTTTCCAGTGCGGAGATCACCCAGGCCCTGGAACGGGGCGAGTATACGCTGGCGGCGCTGCGGGTCACCAGTGACCGCAATGACGCCACGGGCTTCCTCAATCGCTGGCGCATGGGCGAGGAGGATAACTACGCCAATTTCACCTCCAGCGCTTATGACATGCTCCTGCGCGTGGCGGCGGTGTCTGCCAGCCAGGAGGCCCGGGATGCCTATCTGGAGGACGCGGAGCGGCTGCTGCTGGAGCAGGGCAATGTGATCCCCCTGTATTGCAGCACCCGCAGCTGGAGCCTGTCGGAGTCGTTCAGCGGCGTGTTCGGTGACGGCCTGGGCCGGTACTTTTTCACCGGCGTGCATAAGGCCAGCAAGTAAAAAAGGGGCCGTCTCCCCGGGAGTTTTCCGGTGAGGCGGCCTTTTTTGCGTAACAGGCAATGGGGAGGCGGATTGCCACGGGCGCGGAGCGCCCTCGCAATGACAGATTTTTGCATGGGGTGCGGTGGGTGACGGTGCGGCGGGGTGTGGTCACCCCGCCCTACGGAGCGCAACAAGAGGTGCGTGCCCCTCCCGCGGGCGGGGCAGAACCCCGCCCCTACGGATAAACTGTGAGCTGGTGGGGGCGGGCCGATGTGGGCATCGGCCCCTACGGAGTCAAAAGAAGTGCGTGCAAATAGGTGCGGCGGACTGGGGGCAGCCCGCCCTACGGCTGTAAATTTGGAGGCCTGGGTCAAACGGGACAAAAAATGACGGCAGCTGCGGTATGGGTGCGGCTGCCATCGGTCTTTAATTCAGTGGATCTTTTTGGGCACTGTGAATGCGTCCTATCAGTATTATGATCTCATTTTTATACAGAGGGTATTCAAGAAGGGCCTCGTGCTTTTTCCCGCTACGGTCGGTGAAATAGAAAAAGTGGCGTTCCGTTGCCGAGGCGGCGCTTCCTGCGCTGGGATGGGCTTTTAGGACGCCCTGGCCGCAGCGCTCAATATCGGTGTATTCGTAATATTTTCCGTTAAACGGGTTTGTTTTGAAGAAAAAGCCACGGGGGCCGATGCAGATTTTATAGTAAAAATAGCGGCCAATAAGCTTTACGAGAGTCACGGTCATGAGAACTGCTATGCTCCCGAAGGCCAGGGCGACGAAGGGCACTTTGTTGGGGCCCGGCTGCAGCTGGTCAATGGTCAGAACGATGAAAAATGCGGCGACAACGCCGACGACCACCATCCGTGTGATGCCATAGGGCTTGCCGGAAATAATGTAATCCCATTTTTCGGGTTTGGCATGCATGGCGTTTTCACCCCGCTCCATGGAAATATATGTATTTATGAGCCGCTGTGGCCAAAGCACCAGGTGCAGGCATCATAGCCGGAATCCTCGGCCTGCCGCTCCGTCACGGCAGTGATATTGTCCTTGCCGATGACGTATTGGCAGTCCCGCTTGTGGAAGCACCGGCCGGATTCCGTCAAATACACGGTTTGATCGGCTCCGCCGGGCAGGAGGCACAGAACCAGCACTACCAGCGCTGCTGCGGCAGCCAGACCGATGCCGCCCCACAGGGCTATGCGACGGGGCTTGCGGCGGCGGTTGTACCGCAGAAGAATGGAGGCAAATTCATTAGCCTCCTGCTCCTGCAGGACGCTGCTGCCGGGGCCGGTGGCGGGAGACTGCTCCAGGTGCCGGCACAGGATGTGGCCCAGCTCATGGCTCAGCAGGATCATCTGCTCCTGCTGGGACAGATTCTCCTGCATGAAAACAATGCGCAGGTGGGAGTCCTGATAGGTGAAGGCGGACTGCCGGGCGGCATAATCAAACAGGCGCAGGGAGGTGAGCAGAGTGGTGACCTCCCTGCCGTTGGAAACGCGGCTGTACTCAACCAAGGAAAAGCCCTGCGCCTGCAGGGCTTTTTCAAGATCTGGAACCGTAAAAGGCCGGTGGTGAAACTGCGACAAAAATGTGCGCGCCGCGCGCTGCACGGGTGTCATGAGATGGTCCCTTCTTACTCCTTATTTTTTAGGCTGCGCAGAGCGTTGACGGCGTCTGCGGCATCGCCGGCGGGCATATTCACGCTGGTAAAGCTGCCGCCAAAGGCTGCTGCCTCGCCGGAGAAGGTATCGGCGGCTTCCTTGCAGCGATCCGCTTCCACCTTCAGCACGGTGGCTACGGTATGCCGGCCATAGCTGTCCAGCTGGGCATATTGGGTCAGCAGATCCTGGGTGTCGTCCGTCAGGTAGAAGGCGGAGTCATCCGAAAGGGCCTTGATGCCCAGGGTCTTGCAGATGTGCACCACGGTGTCGAAGGAGGAACCGCCGATGCCGTTGTGCAGGGCGCTGTTAATGGTGGACAGAGGTATATCTACGGCGAAGGCAAACTGACGCACGCTCTTGTATTGCCGCGCGATCTCCGTGCGCACGATTTTTGTTAGATTATCCATAATTGCACCTCTTTTTTACATGAGTAATTTCCTTCCTCAATCATAGCATAATAATGGAAAAATGCAATAGGAATTATTTTCCAAAATTAAGAAGCTTTTTTAGGAATTTTGACGGACACTTGTCCGGCCCGGGTGGATTTACACCGAAAACCAGCTACGCCGGAAGAAAAGGTTTATTTCACGGCATATCTATGATATAATAACCTAAAAATGGTTGTGACGCAAGCGGCGCAGAAAGACCGGGTGCGTTGAGCGGAAGGGGGAGAGCGGCATCAAAGGGAACAAAAACGGGGAACGCGGCAAGCCGCTGGCCTTCATCCGGGATCTTATCGACCGGTACTACGCACACGACGTGGCGCGGGACGGCGCGGCTTTGACCTATTATTTGCTCTTTGCCATTTTTCCGCTGCTGGTGTTCATCAGCACACTGGTGGGCCTAATGGATCTGGACATCGAGGAGATCCTCGCCACCATGAGCCGCATTTTGCCCGAGCAGGTGCTGGGCATCGTGGGTAGCTACCTGGAGTATGTGTCCACCAGCCCCAGCCGCCAGCTGCTGGTGTTCAGCCTAATCTTCTCGGTGTGGTTTCCCATGCGGGCCACCAGCTGCCTGATGCACTCTGCGCGCAAGGCCTATGGGGTGCCGCAGCCGCCCAGTGTGATCGGCGGCACCCTGCGCAATCTGCTCTTTACCCTTTGGCTCATCGTCACCATTGCCGCCAGCATCGTGCTCACCACCGTGGGCCGCCGGGCACTGCAGTTTGTCTCGGGGCTGATCCACATCCCGGACCAGTTCATCGATCTGTGGGGCACCCTGCGTTTCGCGGCGCTGGGGGTCATCATGCTGCTGGTGCTGGTGCCGCTGAATATGCTGGCCAGGGGCCGAAGGTGCCCGCTGCGGGAGGTGGTGCCGGGGGTGCTGCTGAGCATGCTGGCTTGGCTGGCGCTGAGCGTGGCCTTTTCCTACTATGTGGAAAAAGTGGCCCATTATACGGAGCTGTACGGCTCCATTGCCACCATTGTGGTGGTGCTGCTGTGGCTGTATATGACCGGACAGGTGCTGATCATGGGTGCGGAGTATAACGGCTCCCGCCTGGCGTATAGAGAAAACAAAACCATTCACCCGCCGGAGGGGGAGGAAGGAACAAAATGAAGATTATCATTGTGGGAAACGGAAAGGTGGGCTATGCCATTGCCAGCCAGCTGGCCGGCGAGCACCACGATATTGTCATGGTGGACGACAACGCCGCCGCGCTGCACAAGGCGGAAAATGCCCTGGACGTTATGTGCATTGAGGGCAACGGCGCGTCCATCCGTGTTCTGAAGGAGGCCGGCGCCCAGAGCGCGGACCTGGTCATTGCCGTGACGAATCTGGACGACACGAACCTCCTGTGCTGCTTCATTGCCAAGAAGCTGGGCGCGGGACACACCATCGCCCGGGTGCGCAGCCCGGAGTATCGCCGGGATGCGGACATGCTGAAAAAGGAGATCGGCCTGGATATGGTCATCAATCCCGACCTGGCGGCGGCCCAGGAGATCGCACGGATCGTCTCCACGCCCTCGGCCTTCTCCGTGGAGCCCTTTGCCCGGGGCCGCATCGATATGATCGGCTTTGACGTCACCGCTCAGACCATTGTGGCGGGGCGCTCCCTCAGCGAGTTCAGCAGCCACACCTCGGCCAAGGTGCTGTTCTGCGTGGCGGTACACGGCGGCGAAACGGTGATCCCCAACGGCGCATTTGTGCCGCAGGTGGGGGACAAGCTCTATATGATCGGCGCCAAGGGCCAGCTGCAGGATATGCTGCACAGCCTGGGCCACTCCCAGCAGAAGGTGAAGGCCGTGTCCATTTTGGGCGGCAGCCGCACGGCCATGTACCTGGTGTGGGAGCTTAAGAAGCGGGGCATCAAGTCCCAGGTCGTGGAGATGAACCACCAAAAGTGCATCACTCTCTCGGCGGAGCTGCCGGATACCCTTGTGATCGAAGGGGACGGCACGGACAACGACCTCCTGCGGGAGGAGGGGGTATTTGCGGCGGACGCCTTTGTATCCCTGACGGACCGGGATGAGGAGAATCTGCTTATGGCTCTCAGCGCCCAGCGGGCCGGCGTGGGCAAGGTTCTGGCCAAAATGACCCGCCCCAACTATATGGACCTGGTCCGGGACACCCGTATCAGCAGCATCATCAGCCCCAAGGACCTGGTGGCCAATCAGATCACCCGCTATGTCCGGGCCCTGGCCAATTCCGAGGGCAGCTTTGTGGAGAGCCTGTATAAAATGATGGGCGGCCAGGTAGAGGCGCTGGAGTTCACCGCCGGGCCGGAGTGCCGCCAGCTGCTGGACAGACCCATGAAGGACCTGCCCCTGAAGCAGGGCGTCCTGGTGGGCGCCATTGCCCGGGACAAGGAGATCGTCATCCCAGACGGCAACACCTGCATCCATGAGGGGGATCATGTGGTGGTGGTCACAAAGACCACGGGCACCGACGACTTGATGGATATACTGGGATAACGGACGTATGGGGGTCTGCTTGTCAAAAAAAGCCTCGCAGAGTTCGCGTCCGCAGACGCGAAAAAATGAAATTATTTTTCACCGCGACATGTGCGTGGGGAAAAATATCTCTCAGGCTGCCAGTGTGGAATTTTGAGCCAAGGGCTCAAAATTATGCGCGCAGCAGACTGTGATCCTTTTGTCGGAAAATTCCAAAGGAATTTTCGACAGTATTACGAATATAAGGAAGTGTTTTTATGGATCCGAAGAATGAAAAGCTCCGGGAATACGCAAAGCTCCTCATTGAGGTGGGCCTGCATGTGCGGAAGGGGCAGACTTTGGTCATTTCCAGCCCCGTGGAGTGCGCTTATTTTGCCCGGCTGTGCGCCACGGCGGCCTACGACGTGGGCTGCCGGGAGGTGGTGATGAACTGGCACGACGACTACCTGGCCCGGGAGAAGTTCCTGCGGGCGGAGGACGCCGTGTTCGATGAGGTGCCCCGGTGGCGGCAGCATTTCTTTAACGACTATGCAAATGAGGGGGCGGCGTATCTGGCCATCGATGCCGAGGATCCGGAGCATCTCAAGGGGGTGGATCCGGACCGGCGGGTGCGCTCCCTGCGGGTGAGCGGCCAGGCGCTGAAGGACTTTTACCGGCTGCAGATGAGCAGCGGCTTTCCCTGGTGTATTGCGTCTATCCCCATTCCCTCCTGGGCTAGACGGGTATTCCCCGACCTGACCGAGGAGCAGGCTGTGGAGAGCCTGTGGAACGCCATTTTCAAGGCCGTGCGCATTAGCGGCGACGGCCAGAGCGTCCGCCGCTGGCAGGAGCATATTGCCACGCTCTCTGCCCGAAAGGAAAAGCTCAACGCCCTGCGCCTAAAGTCCCTGCACTATACCAATTCCCTGGGCACCGACCTGACCGTGGAGCTGCCGGCAGACCACATCTGGGAGGCCGGGGACGACTGCACCGCCGCAGGTCAGCCGTTTGTGGCCAATATGCCCACGGAGGAGCTGTTCACTTCTCCCCTGCGCACCGGGGCCAATGGCACCGTGGTGGCATCCATGCCCCTGGTCCACGACGGCAACATCATTGACGGCTTCCGCATGACCGTGGAAAACGGAAAGATTACCTCCGCCTCCGCCCGGCAGGGACAGGAGGTGCTGGAGGCGGCCATCTCCGTGGATGAGGGGGCGGCCTACTTCGGCGAGGTGGCCCTGGTGCCCTATGACAGCCCCATCTCCAACCAGAAGCTGCTGTTTTATAACACGCTTTTCGATGAAAACGCCGCCTGTCACATTGCCTTCGGCGAGGCCTACCCCTGCATTGAGGGCGGCCGGGACATGGACAAGGAGCAGCTGAAGGCCCGCGGCCTCAACGACTCCGTGACCCATGTGGATTTCATGGTGGGCACCGCGGACCTCTCCATTGTGGGCACCACCCAGGATGGGCGGGAGGTGCCCGTTTTTGTAAACGGAAATTTCGCTATTTGATAAATAGCGTGCAAAAGCTGACAACCCCTCTGCCCATTGGCGGAGGGGTTGAGACTGTCGGAAAAATCCAAAGGATTTTTCGGCAGCATCCATCGGACCCTCTTACCGTGTGTAAGAAGGTCCGGTTTTTTATTTGTCCCCCTGGGCGGGGCGTTTTCTCTTTTTGGGCAGGGGCGTCGCCTGTACCAGGATATCTATGACCGGGCGCACCAGGTCGCGGTTTTCTATGTCCAGGATATAGTGGAGCTTGGCCCCCTGGTAGGGATAGCCCTCCGGTGCGTCCGCCAGCAGCGCCGCCAGCTGCGGCAGCTTTTTCACCATCACGCAGTTGTCACACACCAACAGGACGGGTTTTTCCCGGACATAGACCATGTATTCCCCGAACATTTTCTTGCAGGTCACATCCGGGATGCCCGCCAGCTGGTCGCAGACGAAGGCTATGTATTCCTTTGAGGTGCTCATAATGCCACGCTCCTTTTCTCTTATGCTTTTATTATAGCCCCCATTTTGAGATTAACAAGTTGAGATTTTCGGGATGGATCCCCTCCGGGACGCCGTTTTCTCCGTTGCAATTTGGGACCATATGCGGTATACTATATGTGTTGAAATATGCCCACCGGGAGCCGGCGGCCTGGGCCGCCGACCCCCTATCTGAAAAGCGGCGGGCGAGAGCCGGTGGGACGGGCAGGCTGCGCAGGCGTTGCCCGGACGATCTTCGCCTCATGCCGCTTGCACCATCCTATGCGCGCCGGCCCGGCCCGGTGCCAAACCCAATGAGAAAGGATTCCTTCACCATGATCAAGATCGCTCCATCCATTCTTTCCGCCGACTTTGCCAACCTCGGCCGGGACATCCGGCGCATCGACTCCGCCGACTACGTCCATGTGGACGTGATGGACGGCCTGTTCGTGCCCAATATCTCCATCGGCATCCCGGTGGTGAAGTCCATCCGCCCGGTGACGAAGCTGCCCCTGGACGTACACCTAATGATCCAGCGCCCGGAGCGGTATGCAGAGCAGTTCTGCGACGCCGGCGCCGACATCGTCACCTGCCACGTGGAGGCGGACACGGAGGAGAACATCCATCTGGCTCTGAAAAAGATCCACGCCAAGGGCAAAAAGGCCGGGGTGGTGGTAAAGCCCGGGACCCCCGCCTCCGCAGTGCTGCCGTTTATCAATGAGGTGGAGCTGATCCTCGTCATGACCGTGGAGCCGGGCTTCGGCGGGCAGAAATTCATGGCCGACATGATGCCCAAGGTGCAGCAGATCCGCGGCTATATCGACGCCATGAATCCCGCCTGCGAGCTGGAGGTGGACGGCGGCGTGGACCCCGACACCTGCAGGATCTGCATCGCCTCCGGCGCCAATGTGCTGGTGGCCGGCTCCTCGGTATACAAGGCCGAGGATATTCCCGCCCGCATTCGGGCCCTGAGAGGATGAGTTTATGGAGTACTTTCCCGCACCCCTGGAAAAGCTGACGGAGCAGTTTGCGAAGCTGCCGGGCGTGGGCCGCAAGTCCGCCCAGCGGCTGGCGTTTTTTGTGCTGGGTCTGCCTATGGAGGAGGCCCAGGCCTTTGCCGACGCCATTGTGGACGCCAAAAAGAGCGTCACCCTGTGCCCGGTGTGCCAGAATCTCACCGCCGGGGGCCTTTGCCCCGTGTGCGCCTCCCCCAAGCGGGATGAGAGCACCATCTGCGTGGTGGCTGACCCCCGGGACGTGCTGGCCATTGAACGCAGCCGGGAGTATAACGGCCGCTACCATGTGCTCCACGGGGTTCTCTCACCCATGAACCATGTGGGCCCCGATGATCTGCAAATTAAGTCCCTGGTGGAGCGGGTAGCTGCCGGGGGCATCCAGGAGGTCATTATGGCCACCAATCCCGACACCGAGGGGGAGGCCACGGCCATGTATCTATCCCGGCTGCTGAAGCCCTTCGGGGTGAAGGTCACCCGCCTGGCCTACGGCATCCCTGTGGGCGGGCATCTGGAATTTGCCGACGACGCCACGCTCATGCGGGCCCTGGAAGGGCGGCGGGAGCTGTGAAAAGATGGATATGCGCGGCCCTGGCGGCGCTTATGCTGGTTTCCCTCACCGCCTGCGGCCGGGCGGAGGAGCCGGAGCGGCAGGAGCTGTTTGCCATGGACACCTACATGAGCCTGGCGGCCTACGGGGACGGAGCCCGGGAGGCTCTGGCCGCCGCGGCCCGGGAGATCAACCGCCTGGAGCAGGAGCTCTCCCGGACGGTGGCCACCAGCGACATTTATAAGCTCAATGACAGCGGCAGTGCGGTGGTCAGCGAGGAGACGGCGGCGCTGCTGCAAAATGCAATGACTTACAGCGCCGCGACGGGCGGCCTGTTCGATGTGACGGTGGCGCCCCTGGTGTCCCTGTGGGGCATCACCACGGACAGCCCCCGGGTGCCGGAGCAGAGCGAAATCGATGCGCTGCTGCCCTTGGTGGGCAGCGGGCACATCCATATGGACGGCAATTCCGTGACGCTGGATGACGGCTGCGCCGTGGACCTGGGCGGCATCGCCAAGGGCTACGCCAGTGACCGGGTGGCGGAGGTGCTGCGGCAGTACGCCGTCACCGGGGCCGCCGTGTCCCTGGGGGGCAATGTATATGTGTGCGGGCAAAAAAGCGATGGCAGTGCCTGGAGCGTGGCGGTGCAGGACCCGAAAAACAACGGCGCTTACGCCATGACCCTGGAGCTGACGGACGTGTTTGCCGTGACCTCGGGGGGCTATCAGCGGTATTTTACCGGTCCGGACGGCACGGTGTATCAGCATATTCTGGACCCCCGCACCGGCTATCCCGCCCGGACGGATCTGCTGTCGGTGACGGTCATCGGGCGCAGCGGCACCATGGCCGACGCCTACTCCACGGCCCTCTATGTCATGGGGGAGCAGGCTGCCTGCGACTTCTGGCGGCAGAGCGGCGGGGACTTTGACCTGGTTCTCATTACGGCGGACGGGCGGGTGCTCTACACCCCCGGCCTGGCCGATCATATTTCCCAAAAGGGGGCAGACTATGACTTCCAAGAGGTCTCAGCCTGAATTAAAACCAAAACCGCTGGACACGCTGGTGGTATTGGCGGTGGTGCTGCTGGCCGCAGCGGCGGCGTGGCTTTCCTACGGCGGCAGGGGGGAGGGATCCCTCACCGCCACCGTGAAGCACCGGGGCCAGGTGGTGGCCCAGGTGGAGCTATCCTCCTTGACGGAGGAGAAAACCGTCACCGTGGATGGGGCGTACCACTTGACCATTGCACTGGATAAAACCGGCGCAGCCGTCACGGACAGCGACTGTCCCGGGCAGGACTGCCTGCACACCGGACGCATCACCCGGGCGGGGCAGAGCATCGTGTGCCTGCCGGAGCAGGTCATCGTCACCCTGGAGGGCAAGGCCCCCTCGGCAGACGTGATCCTGGGATAAGGGGGCGCGGAGATGAAGCTGACAACGAAAAACCTGGCCCTCTGCGCCGTTTTGACGGCGCTGGCCCTGGGCCTCAGCACCCTGGAAAACCTGTTTCCCGTTTCGCTGGTGGTGCCTCTGCCGGGCATCAAGCTGGGCCTGGCCAACATCGTCACAGTGTTTGCCCTGTATCAGCTGGGGGCTGCCCCAGCCCTGGGAATCCTGGTGGCCCGGTGCCTGCTGGGGTCGCTGTTTGCGGGGAACGCCTCGGCCCTGCTGTTTTCCATCATGGGCGGCGTGGGGGCTATGCTGGTGATGATCCTGCTGCGGCGGGTCAGGGGGTTGTCCATTTATGGCGTGTCCATCGCCGGGGCGGCGGCCCACAATATCGGGCAGATCGGCGCGGCTATGATCGTCCTGGGCGGCACGGCGGTGCTGGGGTATCTGCCGGTGCTGCTGGGGGTGTCATTGGTTACGGGGACGCTTACGGGCTTTGTGGCGAGCCTGCTGTTTCGGGCGATGAGGAATATACATTTTACGCAGTAAATCTTCCCCTGTCATTCCGAGGGAGCAAAGAGGCCCCTGGGGAATCCGTTCTTTTATCTTTTAGGAGATACGGATTGCCACAGCCGGTGTATGCACCGGCTTCGCAATGGCAAATTTTATCCGATGAGGAGCGTGTGATATGGATAGAAAAGACGAGATCATCCTGCAGCAGATGGACCTGATCCGCTCTATGACGGAGCGAAACCTCCGGAGCATGGACACGGATTTTTGGGGTACACCGTTTATGGAGAAAAAGACGGATCAGCCCCCAAAGCCGGAGAAATCCGAGAAGCCGGAAAAGCCCGCTCCCCAGACCCAGGCGGAAAAGCCGGAGGAGAAGGAGGAGATCCCGCCCAAGGAAAAGATCGAGGACCTGTTGGCGGAGCTGGACAGCTATGTGGGCATGGACGCCATCAAGGAGGAGGTGCGCAGCCTCATCAACATGGTGCAGGTGTACAAGCTGCGCCGGGAGCATGATCTGCCCACCACGGATATGTCGCTGCACATGGTCTTTTCCGGCAACCCCGGCACGGGCAAGACCACCGTGGCCCGGATCATGGCCCGCATCTACCACAGCCTGGACATCCTGTCCAAGGGCCAGCTGGTGGAGGTGGACCGCAGCGGCCTGGTGGCCGGCTATGTGGGGCAGACGGCCCTGAAGACCCAGAAGGTCATTGAAAAGGCCATGGGCGGCGTGCTGTTCATCGACGAGGCCTACGCCCTCAACGGCAAGAGCGAAAACGACTTCGGCCAGGAGGCCATCGACACCATTTTGAAGGCCATGGAGGACCACCGGGACGATCTGGTGGTCATCGTGGCGGGGTATACGGAGCTGATGGACCGGTTCATCCACTCCAACCCGGGCCTGGAGTCCCGGTTCAACCGCTTCCTGATGTTTGAGGACTACACCCCGGAGCAGATGGTGGCCATTTTCAAAATGCAGTGCAAAAAGGGCTGCTATGTGCTGGCGGAGGGCACCGAGGAGCTGGTGCGGGACTTCATCGCAGAGGAGAGCGCTGACGATTCCTTCGGCAATGCCCGGGGGGTGCGCAACCTCTTTGAGCATATCCTGGTGGCACAGAATAACCGCTTGGCCAAGATGGAGAACGTGACCCGGGACGACCTGATGCAGCTCCTACCGGACGACGTGCTCCACGCCCGGGGCAAGATAGACGAGTGAAAAAAGCGAGGCGGCAAGACCCATGAACAACATCACTTTGCGCCATGTGTGCAAATCCTATACCACCCAGTCTACGGACATTATGATCGACCACGCCCAGCGGCCCACCCGCACGAGGCAGGTGCTGCGGGACGTGAATGTGACCTTCCCCCTGGGAAAGCTCACCGTTCTGGTGGGCCGCAGCGGGTGCGGGAAAAGCACGCTGCTGCGGCTGCTTTCCGGGCAGGATACACCCGACTCCGGGGAAATTGAGATACCGGAGGGCTGGCACAGTGCGGTACTCAGTCCCGACCCTTATGTCATCACCTGGACCAGCGTTCTGCGCAATGTGGCCATGGCCTGCGGCGTGGGCCGCACCCCGGAGGAGCGGCTGCAGCTGTCGGAGGATTTCGTGGAGATGGTGGGTCTCACGGACTACGCGGATCTGACTCCGGCGGAGCTTTCCACAGGCATGAAGCAGCGGCTGGGCCTGGCCCGGGTGCTGGCCAGCCAGGCGGAGCTGCTCTTAATGGACGAGCCCTTTGCGGCCCTGGATTTTCTCACAAGGGCGGAGCTCCAGAGCCAGCTTCTGCAGATCCAGGCCCGGATGCCCCGGACCATTGTGCTGGTGACCCACCAGCTGGACGAGGCCATTTTGCTGGCGCAGAAGATCGTGGTGATGCACGCGGACAGCAGCCTGTGGGAGTGCGGCCTGGCGGACTGCCCCTATCCCCGGAATGTGGACGAGCCGCGGATGCGGGCGCTGAAGCAGCGCATCACGGAGGAATGCCGAAAGTAAAAGCCTGTCGAAAAATCCTTCGGATTTTTCCGACAAAAGGCCCCAAGTCTGCCGCGCGCATAATTTTGAGCCATCGGCTCAAAATTCCACACTGGCAGCCTGAGAGGTATTTTTCCCCACGCACATGTCGCGGTGAAAAATGATTGGAATGCTTTGCCGCCTGCGGGCGGCAAACTCTGCGAGGTTTTTTTGACCAATAACCCCCTGCCGCCGACTTATGCCGGCGGCAGGGGGTTGTGATTATAGTTGCTTTTCCTCGAACAGCAGATTCCGGTCCGCTGCCGTGTCGATGCCCGGGACGGTGCCGCTGTGGTCATACTGCCACAGGGCCGCATGGTAGTAAAAGGTGGGATGCCCGCCCGGCTCCGCCAGCCAAAATGTGTAGTTCTTGAGCGGGGAGAGGTCGTAGGTGTGATAGCCCATTTGGCGGTTAAAGTAGACACCGGCGGTGTAGCCGGCCTGCTCTATGGCCTGGCAGAAGGCGGCGGCGCAGGCGGTGACGGTCTCGCCGTCCAGGCCGTTGGCGCGGCCTTCTTCGGCGGTGACGGTTTCCCAGTCGTAAAAAACCGGCAGCTCCAGAGACCGGCCGGACAGCATCTGCAGCACGAAGGCGGCCTCCTCCCGGGCTTCCTCCGGGGAGACGGCCTGGGAGAAAAAGTACACGCCCCGGCGCAGCCCGGCTGTCCCGGCGGCGCGGTAGTTTTCCTCAAAAAAGCTGTCCTGCTCCAGGCTGCCGCTGGCATACCGGCGATAGCCGCAGCGGATCACGGCGAAATCAATGCCGCCGTCGGCCACCTCCTGCCAGCGGATCTCCCGCTGCCATTCAGACACGTCTACCCCCTGGCTGGCGGTGTACCGGCTGCCGGTGTAGAGTACGGCATCGCCCTGGCGGGTGAAGTCACCGCTCTCCAGGGTGCTGGCGGGCAGGGCTGGGTCCGGGACGATGTAGATGGTGCCGGCGCCGTCGCTGACCGGGATGGCGCCGCCCTGGCGCAGATCCGGCCGCACCAGCCGGAAGGCAGCCAGGGCCGCCAAAAACACCAACAGAACGGGCCACAGGCGCCGAGATCCCTTCTTCTTTTTGCTTGCAGACATATTTCGGCACCTCCCGATTTTTTATTTTACCATATGAGGCATCCCTGCACAAGCTGCACGAAGTGACTTTTCTGTCACCATTGGGCGCCATGGGTTTTTGAAAAGCGGAAAAAGCATGCCGCCGACATATGCCGGCGGCATGCTTTTATAGGTTTTGCCCGGGCCTTAGATGGCGGCCCGGTTGGCCGGGGTAAGGGCTGCTGTTATCTGTTATGGGTCTTCTTCCTGCTTGCGATCACGGCACCCATGACTGCGCCGCCGCTGATGACTGCCAGGCCCAACCACAGGAACATGTGGCTGCTGTCGCCGGTCTTGGGGGTGTCGGCGGGCTTGGCGGGCTCGGGCTTGGTGGGCTCGGGATTGATGGGGGTGGGGTCAACGGAGTCCTTGGTGTAGACCACGGTGACGACCTTATTGCCGTCCAGCGTGCCGGTGACGGCGTCGCCGGTGGTGGTTTTGCAGGTGTAGCCCTGGATGGCCAGGGCGGCCTGGGCGGTCACATCATAGGCGGTGCCCTCCTTCGTGCTGGCGGAGGTATAGGCGGGGGCCAGGACGTTGCCGTCCTCATCCACATAACTGACGGTGACGGTGTAGTAATGGTCTTCAATGACGATGTCCTTGGTGTAGACCACGGTGATGACCTTATTGCCGTCCAGCGTGCCGGTGGCGGCGTCGCCGGTGGTGGTCTTGCAGGTGTAGCCCTGGATGGCCAGGGCGGCCTGCTCGGTCACGTCATAGGTGGAGCCTTCCTTCGTGCTGGCGGAGGTATAGGCGGGGGCCACGGTGTTGCCGTCCTCGTCCACATAGTTAACGGTGACGGTGTAGTAGTTGATCTGATAGGAAACGGTGGGCTTTAGGAAATCCTGGCCGTCACTCGGAGTCGCGGCGCCGGTAGCCATGGGGTAGAGGGTAGCGCTGCTATTGGTGTAGAGACCGTCATAGCCCTGGCTGCCGTTAGCGTCATAGGTGCCGTAGGTGCCGGCTTCCGTCTTGGGGTTCATCAGCTTCACGGTGTAGTGCAGCTGCACGCGGCTGAGGTTGGTGATGGGCTTGTTAATGTCCCAACGGAAGTGCTCCTGGCCGTCTGCGGCGGGGGTATAGGTCAGAACGTAGTTATAAGAGTTGTCCTCTTTGTCCCAGCCGAAGCCGTAGACATTCTCTTGGAGCTGTACGGCCTCCAGCTTCTCATCGCCCACGGTGACATAGATCTTGGCGGGGTCATTGACGAAGTCGAAGTTGTAGTCATCCTCCACATAGCCCATGTAGTCGTCCACATAGGAGCCCTTGTCCACGGCGTAGAGGATCTCGTTTCGGATGTCGGTGAAGTTCAGACTTGCTCCGCCGTTCAGATAGTTCATGAAGCTGTGGGAATCGTCGGCGTTGCCGGCACCGGCGGAGCCGTCCTCCGTGGCGATGGAGTATGCGTTATACCCGGCGCTCTTGATCTGCTGCCAGACCTGGTCGGCATAGTAGAAGGCCATGTCCCGGTTGTTGGCGGTCCGGGGCTCGCAGGGCTGGGACTTGAAGTCGGGGCTGGGCTGGCCCTGGTTGAAGTTCAGATCATAATCGATGTGGTAATCATAATCGTCACCGGTCTTGCCCTCGCTGTTGATGGTCTCGTTTCTGGTCTTTACGTCAGCCAGGTATGCCTGCCAGGTGGCCACATCGGAGGTATCCTTGGGGCGGGCAACGTTGACCTCGGGATAGTTGTTCGGCTCATAGAGACCGTTGTCCCAATAGCCACCGGCAGCGCCGGTGTAGTTTTCTTTAGTATAGTAAGTGCGGGAGAACGGCGTGGCGCTGGCCCAGTCGCCGTCCTTGCTGTAGAGGTAGGTGGAGCCGTCCGACACCAGGACCAGGTACTTTTTAGCGGGAGAGATGTTCTGGTGATCCTCCAGAGCCTCCTTACCGGCCAAAAGTCCGGCGTGGATGTTGGTGCCGCCGGAGTATTTGGCCTCCATGGCGGCTTTTATGGCATCATAGCTCGTGGAAAGGTCGAACCAGTCGGACTTGTAGGCCTGGCGCTTGAACTTCACGACGCACACATTCACGGCGGCGCCGCTGTTCTCGGCGGCATCCTTCAGCTCGCTCAGAAGGGCAAGAGCCTCAACTACCACGTTGGTATTGGCGGAAGAAGAACCGTCCAGCACGAATACCACATCGGAGTCCAGCTTTTCCTCTGCGCTGGGCAGGGAGAGGGTCACGTCTGAGGTCCAGGTCGTGGTGTCCAGGGGCGTCACGGTTTTGGATCTGGAGACGCCGGTGGTGTAGCGGGGGTTGTCGGTGGGGACCTGCTCTACGGCCAGGGCGGCCGTGGGCAGAACGCCTGCCAGCATCAGGATGCACAGCAGGGCAGCTAACAGTGTGCTGAGTTTCCTTTTCAGTTTCATAAATATTCCTCCAATTCCTCTAAATATTATTTTGGCTGCAGAGCGCTTGTCCGGCCACCAGAAAATGCTCTGTCCGAGAAAAATCCTGGCCGATGACGGCGCCCTCAGTAATTCAATGCAGAACCACCACCTTCCCCAAAGACGCAAAAAACCCAAGGCAGGGCGCGATACACCCTGCCTCAGGCAGCAATTTTTTTGTGAAATTTACGAAACGAGACTTGACGAGTCGACAATTGGGCGGTACGATCCCTCCGAGCCGAGCCGAGCCGAGCCGAGCCGAGCCGAGCCGAGCCGAGCCGAGCCGAG
>ERZ808246.207-NODE-207-length-51702-cov-10.153387_pt1 | contig 51702 bp, 61 predicted proteins | sample MGYA00521083_ERZ808246 | MGnify/ENA primary metagenome ERZ808246 (study PRJEB31516, sample SAMN03275577) | gut metagenome | biome: mammalia-associated habitat; material: feces | host: Papio cynocephalus | place: Kenya | collected 2012-07-07 ... | reverse complement strand
GCGGACGTAAGCGCAAGGATCGTCGTAAGAAGGCCGCCAATCACGGCAAGCGCCCAAACGCCTGATCCCTGCCAGCGTGAATCACGCTACAGAACATAGAAAACCCCGCCGAATCGTTAGATTCGCGGGGTTTTCCGCATAATATGCGGCGTCCGTACGGACCAAGCGGCGGCCGGAAGCGCCACATGTGGCGCCATGCTCATTCGCCACAGCAATGGTCAAGCGTCGTCTCGAGCCTGTCGATCAGGCTTTGCGGCGCATGCTGCGGTCGCAGATAGGCCCGCATCGCCGCGATCAACGCCCGCTCGCGTTCGTCGCAACAGGTCTCCGGATCGAAACAGTCTCCGGAGGACACGACATGCACGCTGGTGTGCGTCACCTGCGTCACCACGCCGTTCGTGCTGGTCGCGGTAATAGAGATATGCCGTTCCATTGGTTCGCTCATGGTCGATCCTTTCCGGCAGTGGCATAGCCACGTTCCTTGGCATAATTGGCGAGCTCGCGTTTCAGCTGCGTTCTGGCGCGGTTGAGACGACTCATCACGGTACCGATTTTCACACCCTGCTCCTCAGCCACCTGGCTGTAGGATTTGCCGTCGATCGCGGCATCGATGAACACCTGCCTGCGTTCCGGCGAGAGCTTGTTCAACGCGGCCATGATCTCCTCGGGCGCATAGGCGTCCAGATATTCCTGCTCGGCGGATTTGAGTTCCTCACCGGAGTGCTCGGAAGCGGAATACAGGTCCCAGTCGTCGTATTCGCCGGTGGAGTCGTTGGCTCGCTGCGGACGACGTTTGGCCTTGGCATATTGGTTGAAGTAGGCGTTACGTTCGATGGTGGTCATCCATGCCGCGAAATTCGTTCCCTCCCTGAAGGAATCGAATGCCTTGAATCCACGCTCGAACGTGTCCTGCACCAGATCCTGCGCATCATCGGGATCATTGGTCAGCTTCATCGCCTGCCGATACAGCGAATCCACAACGGGCATGGCAAGTTCCTCGAACCGTGCGCGCCGGCTCGCCATGGATTCCGTTTCATGTTCAGTCACAATCTCATTGTATCTTCCCCGACGTCACACGTCGTGCACATGACTGCCGCTACAATGGCTCTTCGGTATCAGCTCTGCATCTCGCACACAAGGGGAACACGGAAACATGGCTTTGACTCTGGAATCGGCGGCGCAGCTGCTCGACGCGCACGGATTGCTGCGTGAGATCATCCAAGGCGACGTCTGGACGCTTGACGCGCATGATATCGATGGAACCGGCAATGCATTCGCCGCAATCACATACGACACCCGCAAGGTCGAGACCGGTACGCTCCTATGCTGCAAAGGCCGGTTCAAGGCGGAGTATCTGCAGGGCATCGACGATCGCGGACTCGCCGCATACGTGGCGGAGACCGATTTCTCCAACGCCACCGAAGCTCCCGGACTCATCGTGGACGACGCGCGCAAAGCCATGAGTCTGCTCTCCGCTGAATTCTATGGCCGTCCGCAGGATCAGTTGAAGGTCATTGGCATCACCGGGACCAAGGGAAAGACCACCACGGCCTATCTCACCCAGGCCATGCTCAACGGCTGTTCCGGCGGCAAATGCGCGTTGTTCTCCTCCGTGGACAACTGCCTCGACGGCCACACCTATGTGGAATCCGATTTGACCACACCGGAATCCATGGACGCGTTCCGCATGATGCGCGAGGCCGTTGACAACGGGATGGAATACCTTGTCATGGAGGTCTCCTCGCAGGCATACAAGGTGGACCGCGTGTTCGGACTCACGTTCGACGTGGCCGCCTTCCTCAACATCAGTCCGGACCATATCAGCCCGATCGAGCATCCGACATTCGAGGATTACTTCCACTGCAAGCGTCAGATCGTGCGCAACTGCCGCTCCCTCGTATTGGGCGCCGGCTGCGCGCACGCCGGCCTCATCCGGCAGGACGCGGACCGCGCCGGCATCGGCATCACCACATTCGCGCTTGGCTCACCGGACGCCGCCGATGTCACCGCCGAGCCGAAGGACACCGATCATAGCCGCTTCTCCATCGGCGTCGAAGGCACGCCGATCGGTGACGTGCAATTGGCTCTGGATGGCGATTTCAATTATCTGAACGCCGCCGCGGCCGTTGCCATCGCCCGCGCTGCGGGCTTCGACTTCGGTTCGCAGAAGGCGAGGAATGCGCTCCATGCCATGGAACCGGTACGCATCGCCGGCCGTATGGAGCATTTCAAGGATCCGAGATCGAACACCGTCGCCATCGTCGATTACGCGCACAACTACGCTTCCGTCACCGCGTTGCTCGACTATGTCGGACAGCGCTACGGCAGCGCGGATCCGGAAATCACGCTCATCACCGGATCGGCGGGCAACAAGGCGTATGACCGCCGCTCGGAAATCGTCAAAGCCGCGCAGGACCGCATCGACCATCTCGTGCTCACGTTCGAGGACACCGACGACGAGCCCGTGGAGAACATCTGCAAGGATATGCTCGACAGCGTCACCAATCCGCGTCTCGATGCGAGGATCATCCTCGACCGCGCCGAAGCCGTGGAGACCACGGTGGGAGCCGACCGCAGGAACCCCCAGCGTCTGCATATCATCCTCATCATCGGCAAAGGTGACGAACGGTGGTTCAAGAGCCACGGCAAGCATATCCCCTATGAGGGCGACGACCGCATCGTGGAACGCGTGTTCGGTCGCAAATGACAACTAAGGTGAATGGCATTATGACACGATTCCAACCAATCCTGCTTGGCAGCGACATCAACGTCTACGGCATGGCCAGGGCGTTCCATGAGCAGTACGGCATCGTCTCCGAGGCGTACGCCTACTTCCAGCTCAGCCCCACGAAGTTCAGCCATATCGTCAACGTGCACATCGTCGACGATTTCAACAACTTCGTCACCTTCCGCGACTACATGCTCAGGCTCGGCAAACGCATGAAGGCGGAGGATCCGGAACGGGTCCTGCTGCTCATCCCCTGCGGCGACGTATACGCGAATCTGCTCAGCCAGTGCGGCGATGACCTGCGCGAATACTTCGTGTACAACACGCTCGACGTCAATCTTTCACGCCGACTCGCCTACAAATCCACGTTCTACCAGATGTGCGAACAGTATGGTCTTCCCCATCCGAAGACGCGTACCGTCACCGCCGAGGAAGTGAAGGCGGGCGCTTACCGTGAGTTGCCGTTCAGCTACCCGGTGGCCATGAAGCCGGCGAATTCCGTGGAATGGCTCAACATCGATTTCGAAGGACGCCGCAAGGCCTACATCTTCGACGATCCGGCGGAATTGGAAACCATCATCAAGCGCGCATACGATGCCGGATACACCTCTGAGATGGTCATCCAGGATTTCATTCCAGGAGACGATTCACGCATGCGTGTGCTGAACGCCTATGTGGACCAGCACCATCGGGTGCGCATGATGTTCCTCGGGCATCCGCTGCTGGAGGACCCCTCCCCCGTCGCCGCCGGCAATTACGCGGCCATTCTGCCCGACTACAACGAGGATGTGTTCCGCCGCATCAAGGCGTTCCTCGAGGATATCGGATATGAGGGCGTGGCCAACTTCGATATGAAATACGACGAGCGCGATGGCGAATACAAGCTGTTCGAAATCAACCTGCGCCAAGGACGCTCCAGCTACTTCGTCACACTCAACGGCTTCAATCTGGCGAAGTATTTCGTCGACGACCTCGTCGAGGACACGCCGTTCGATGGCGACACGCTGTTCGGCCGTGGTTCGAAGCTGTGGCTCGAGATCCCGAAATCGATCTTCCTTGACTACGTCGCCGACGGCGAAGACAAGGACACCGGAAAGCAGATGCTCAAAACCGGCGACTGGGGCACCACCCTTGAATATTCCAAGGATATGAATCCGCTACGCTGGCTCATGATCAGACACATGTTCTCGATTTATAAAAAGAGCTACGCCCGGTACTTCACCAAGAAAGGCGAGCTTAAGTGAAACGACCGTTCTTCGCCGTCCTCGGCGGCATGGGGACCCTTGCCACCGAAAGTTACATCCGGCTGGTCAACAGGGCCACGCATGCCCATTGCGATCAGGATTATCTTGACTACATCGTCTTCAATGACGCCTCCGTGCCGGATCGTACCGCCTATATCCTGGGCGAATCCGACGAAAACCCGTTCCCGGTGCTTGCCGACGATATCAGGAAGGCCACGGATATGGGCGCGAGCTTCATTGTGCTCACCTGCAACACGGCGCATTACTTCTATGACGATTTCCAAAAACTGACGCCGGTGCCGATTCTGCACATGCCACGCGGTGCCGTGGCACGCATGGAGCAGCGCTATCCGAAAAAGCGCTTTCCACGCGCAGGGTTCCTCGGCACAGTCGGATCACGCAAATCCGGCGTGTACAAGCATGCCGTCGAAGAGGCCGGATACACCTTCGTGGAGCCGACAGACGAGCTGCAGGAACGCATCACTTCACTGATTTACGACGATGTGAAAGGCACTGGCGAGCTCAATCTGGAACGGTATGAATCCGTGCTGCGCGACATGCTCGATCCCACCGGTCCATGCGCATGCGACACGCTCATCCTCGGATGCACCGAGCTCAGTGTGCTGAACGAGGCGTTCCCCCTGCCCCAGTTGCCGGTCATCGACGCGCAAGCCGTGCTCGTGGAGGACACTGTGGCGAAGGCCAAGGCGTTGCGTCCATAGGAATCCTTCCGTGTCTGGTGAGACGACGGATTCCGGCCTCACCAGACACGGAAGGATGCTCATCAATCGCGGCCGTCCTTATTGGAGTCGGAATCGGTGTGCGTCTCGTCATCCGGGCCGACGCTGCCGAAATCGTTGATGTCGAAATCGGGGTTCGCGTCGGATTCGAAATCCACATCGGCTTCGTCCTGCGCCTTGCGTGGCTCCGGTGTGACGGCTTCCTGGAACACGCGGTCCGCCTTCGGCTTCTTCAGATCGGGATCGATTTTCTCTTTGAGCATGAGTCGCGCGTCTCCGGCGGTGGTGAAGCTGCCACAGACCAACACACCATGGCCGTAGCCGACACCCAGCTCATCCTCGGCATCCACCATGTTCACGGCTTCCTGGATGGCATCCGGCAGCTCCGGAATGCAGGTGACACGATCCGGTCCGAACACGCGGTCCGCCACCTTCTTCAGATCCTCCGCCGGCATCACACGGTCACGCCATGAATTCTCGGTGACGATGACGTGGCTCAGCAATGGCTCGAGCACACCGAGATACTCCTCGACCTGCTTGTCCGCCATCATGGCGACGACGCCGACAAGCTGCTGGAAATCGTAATTCTCCTCGATGGCGGCACGCAGGGATTCGGCCGCGTTCACGTTATGGCCGCCATCCAAAATGATGGCCGGCGACGTGCGAATCTGCTCGATGCGTCCCGGAATCTTCACCGTGCTCAGCGCCTCGGCCACCAAATCGCCGTCCAGCGGACCATTGACGGGAATCACCACTTCCGCCGCGCAGAGAGCGGCAAGCGCGTTGTGCGCCTGATGCTCGCCGAATTTATCGATCGGCACTTCCGTGTAGGTACCGTTCGGCGTGCGCAACGTGGCCACCTGTCCGCCGACCGCCGGCATGCGGGCGACGACTTCCGATTCATAACCGTCGCGCACCAGGTTGGCATGGTTCTGCTTGGCGGCCTCCTCGATGATCGGCATGACCTTGTCCTCGTGCGGCTGCCGACCGATGATGGCGGTGCAGCCGGGCTTGATGATGCCGACTTTTTCGGAGGCGATCTGCTCCACCGTGTCGCCGAGCCAAGCCATGTGGTCCATATCCACCGGTCCGATGATGGCCGCGTCGGCATCAAGCACGTTGGTGGCGTCCCACCGGCCGCCCATGCCGACCTCCACGATGGCCACGTCGACGGGAGCGTCGGCGAATTTCCAGATGGCCATGGCGGTGAGCACTTCGAAGAAGCTCATCTTCGGTTTGTCTATCTCGTCCATTTTCATGTCGACCATGGCGATGAGGTCCTTCACCTGGTCCCAAGTGTCGACGAAATCGTCATCGGAAAGCTGCTGTCCGTCGATGGCGATGCGTTCGTTGACATGTTCCAGATGGGGCGAGGTGTACAGGCCCGTCCTCATGCCATAGGCGCGGCAGATGGCTTCGGCCATACGCGCGGTGGAGCCTTTGCCGTTCGTGCCGGTGATGTGGATGACACGGAACGATTGCTCGGGATGCCCCATGATATCGAGGATCATCTTCATCCGCTGCAGGTCGAGATTGGTGGTGTTGCGTTCCGACGGACGGCTCATGATGTCGCGCTCGACGTCGATCATGCTTTCATTGTTGCGATTGGGATGTTCGAATGACATGTTTTCCCGTTTCCTCCCCGTACCTTTCGGACAGCACATTGAACCTTCCTCATTCTAGATGGCCGCATGAACGTTGAGCGGCGGGAAAAGTTATAGGATGGGTTGCGGTAATTCACGAAGGTGACCGAATGCGTATTCAGGAGATGCGATGAGCGAAGTCATTACCGATAAGGACAAGGAATACGAGAAGATGGAGCAGAGCGTGGCCCCCGGACCGGACCAGCCGATGAACGACAGGGTGAACAACCGTTCGCTGCGCCCGCGTTCCGAGGCGTTCAAGGAGTTCATGACCACCGGATGGGACGACAACGAGCCGGAGATTCAGCCGTTGGAGTCGTCAAAATACATCCCGGCGCGCCTGGAGACGCTGGGCAAGGCGTTCCCCGGCGAACGCATCGTGATTCCCGCCGGACAGCCGAAGGTGCGCAACAATGATTGCGATTACGCGTTCCGTCCGGATACGACGTTCTCCTATTACACCGGATTGGGAGAGGACTTCGAGGCCGGCGCCGTGCTGGTGCTCAACCCCGTCGACCCGGATTCCCCGGAGGCGAAGGCCGGCAAGACTCATGTCCCCGAACTGTTCGTGGCGCCTCGCGCCAACCACTACACTCAGGATTTCTTCCTGGACGCCCACTATGGCGAATACTGGGTCGGACCGCGCGCCGGTTTGAAGGAGATGGCGGCCATGACCGGCATCGAAACGAACGACATCGCCCAACTCGCCGATGCGCTGGGCAAGGACGTCGGCGCCGAAGCCGGTGCCGTACGCGTGCGCGTGATCCGCGAGGCCGACCCGGACATCACCTCGATGGTCGAAGGCATCCGAGAGGCGAATGGCTTCGCCGACCCGGACGACAATACCGCGGCCGACGACAAGCTGCATGAATTCGCCGCCGAGGCTCGCATGTGCAAGGACGAGTATGAGGTACGTGAGATGCGCAAGGCGGTCGCGGCCACCAAGCATGGCTTCGACAACATCCTGCGCAAGCTCCCGACCACGTTGGGCAAGCCGCGTTCCGAACGTATGCTGGAAGGCGCGTTCAATGCGATTTCCCGTGAGGAAGGCAACGAGGTCGGATACGACACCATCATCGCTTCCGGCACCCATGCTCCGATCCTGCATTGGGTGCGTAACACCGGCACCGTCGAATCCGGCGAGCTGCTGCTCATCGACGCCGGCGTGGAGGTCAACAGCCTGTATACCGCCGACATCACCCGCACGTTCCCGACCAACGGCAAGTTCACCGATTTCCAGAAGAAGCTGTACCAGGCCGTGTTGGACTCCCAACAGGCTGGTTTCGAGGCCGCCAAGCCGGGTGCCACGTATTCGGACATCCATCATGCGTGCATGCGCGTGATTGCCGAGCGCCTGCATGATTGGGGCATCCTGCCGGTCGATGTGGAGGAATCGCTGTCCCCTGAAGGCCAGCAGCATCGCCGGTGGCTCGCATGCGGCGTGGCGCACCATCTGGGACTCGACGTGCATGATTGCGCGCAGGCGCGGTACGAGTCGTATCAGGGTGCCAAGATCCGTCCGGGCATGACGTTCACCATCGAACCCGGTCTGTATTTCCGCGAGGATGATCTGATGATTCCGCCGGAGTACCGTGGCATCGGCATCCGCATCGAGGATGACGTGCTGATGACCGAGCATGGCCCGGAATGGCTGTCCGCCGGCATTCCGAAGCAGATCGACGACGTGGAGGAATGGATGGCCGCCATGGCCACCGAAGGCACGAAGGACTGAGGAGACATCATGCCCACACCCGAATTCATACTCGAACTGCGAAAGAAGATAGGCCACGATCTGCTGTGGCTCATGGGCGTCTCCGGCTATGTCGAGGACGAATGGGGCCGCGTGTTGCTGGGCCGCCGCTCCGACACCGGCGAATGGGCCATGGTGTACGGCATCAACGAGCCCGGTGAGGAACCGGCCGACACCGTGGCCCGCGAGGTCAAGGAGGAAACGGGCGTGGACGTGATCGTCACCGATCTGGTGTCGGTGAAGTCGTCGCGGAAGGTCCTCACCTACGCAAACGGCGACAACACGATGTATATGGATCACCTGTTCATCTGCAAGCCCGATCCTGACGGCAATACGGAACCGTTCGTCGGTGACGAGGAGAGCATCAACGTGGGATGGTTTGCCCCCGATGCGCTGCCTGAGCCGCTTGCGGCCACCACGGTGGAGCGCATGGCGTATGTGCGCGAATACCTGACGAACAAGGCGAACGGCGACGCACACGCCCAGTTTGCGTTCCACGGCGCGATTCGCTGACCGTCCGTATCGATAAGTGGGCCCCGCGACGATTCGTTCGTCGCGGGGCCCACTTATCGATACCCGAGAAACTCTTACCGTTGCTCGGCCAGCAGCTCATGCAGGTGCTCACGATGCTTGCGCTGTTCGCGCGGATCGGGCACCGGCAGCGAGGCCAGCAGCTTCTGCGTGTATGGATTCTGCGGATTCTGCATGATCTGGTCGGCATCGCCGTGTTCCACGATCTTGCCCTTGTGCATCACCATGATGCGGTCGGCGAGCATGTCGACCACGGCAAGATCATGGGTGATGAACAGGCACGCGAAACCGATTTCCGCCTGCAGTCTCTTGAACAGCTCGAGCACCTTCGCCTGCACGGACACGTCCAATGCAGAGGTCGGCTCATCGGCGATAAGCAGACTCGGCTTCAACGCCAATCCACGAGCCAAGGAGGCGCGTTGGCGCTGGCCGCCGGACAGCTCATGCGGATAACGGTTCATGTAGGCGCGCGGAAGCTGCACCATCTCCAGCAGGTCGCCCACATAGTGGCGGGCCTCATAGGCGGACGAGAACTTCTTATGCACGATCAGCGGTTCGGCGACGTTCTCCGCGATGGTCATCAGCGGATCGAACGAGCTGCCCGGATCCTGGAACACGAAGCCGATGTCGGCACGCTTGGGCTTGAAATCACGTTCCTTGACGCCATTCATCTCGACGCCAAGCACGTTCAACGAACCGCCGGACACCTTCTGCAGGCCCGCGATGGCGCGGCCGGTGGTGGACTTGCCGGAGCCGGACTCGCCCACGAGGCCGAGCACCTCGGAACGGTGGATGGTGAAATCGACACCGTCCACGGCCTTGAAATCGGGCTGCATCAGATGGCCCGGATACGTGATGGTCAGTCCCTTGGCCTCGACCGCAACGGGCTCCTTGCGCCAATCCTTCTTGCGTTCGACGACCTTGCCCTCGGCGTCCCTGACGACGAGTTTCTGGCCGATGCGAGGCACGGCCGCGAGCAGACGTTTGGTGTAGTCATCCTTCGGCGAGTAGAAGATCTGTTCGACGCTGCCTTGTTCGACGACGTGTCCGCGGTACATGACCACGACCTCGTCGGCGATATCGGCGATCACACCCATGTTGTGGGTGATGATGAGCACAGAGGCGTCGAACTCGTCACGCGCCAGACGCAGCAGGTCGAGGATCTCGGCCTGGACCGTCACGTCAAGGGCGGTGGTCGGCTCATCGGCCAGAATCAGACCGGGGTTCAGAACCAATGCCATGGCGATGACGATGCGCTGCTTCTGGCCACCGGAGAACTGGTGCGGATAGTAGTCCACACGGGTCTCGGCGTCCGGGATGCCGACCTTCTTCAGGATGTCGATCGACTTGGCGCGGAGTTCTTTCTTATCCTTCATGCCGTGGGCGCGCAGGCCTTCCTCGATCTGCCATCCGATGGTGTACACCGGATTGAGCACCGAGTTCGGCTCCTGGAACACCATGGCCGCTTCGGCGCCGCGCATCTCACGCAGCTGTTCGCCGGACAGTGAGAGCACTTCGAGCTCTTCGGTGCCCGCACGGTTCGACAGATAGACAGCGCCGGAAGTCGTGGCGGTTTCCGGCAACAGCTTGATCAGGGAGCGTGCGGTCACGGATTTGCCGGAGCCGGATTCGCCCACCACGCCAATGACCTTCTTGCGTGGAATCTCGAAACTGATCTTGTCGATGGCCTTGATGGACCCGGCATCGGTCATGAACGAGACGCTCAGATCCTTGATTTCGGCGAGATTGCCGTCTTTGATTTCACTCATCGGTTCACTCCCCTTCCTTGGAGTCCCATTCGGAAGCCACGAACGAGGGATCACGATCGGTGACGGTCACCGGTTGGTCGCTGGCTCCCATCGGGTTCTTGGCCGCTTCGAGCTCGGCCATGACCTCGTTGCGCTTGCCCGGCTCCTGGCTGGGATCGACGGACGTGTCTTCGATGGAGCCCACCACTTCGCCGGCGGACTTGCGGGCGCGCAGACGCGGGTCGGCGAGATCGTTCAGGGATTCGCCCACCAAGGTGATGCCCAGCACGATGAGCACGATGGCCAGGCCCGGGAACACTGCGGTCCACCAGATGCCTGCGGTCACGTCGGACACGGAACGATTCAGGTCGTAGCCCCATTCGGCGGCCGCGGTCGGTTCGATGCCGAAGCCCAGGAAGCCCAGACCAGCGAGAGTCAAGATGGCTTCCGAAGAGTTCAGCGTCAGGATGACCGGCAGGGTTCGTGTGGAGTTCTTGAACAGGTGCTTGGTCATGATGCGCCATGTGGAGGCGCCTACCACGCGGGCCGATTCGATGTACGCGGATTCCTTGATACGGATCACTTCGGCACGGATGGTGCGGAAGTACTGCGGAATGTAGACCACGGTGATGGAAATGCCGGAGGCGAAGATGCCGCTCCACAGGCCGGACTGGCCGTGGGAGATCATGATCGCCATCAGAATCGCCAGCAGCAGCGACGGGAAGGAGTACACGGCGTCGGCGATCATGACGAGCACTCGGTCGACCCAACCGCCGAAGTAGCCGGAGACCAGACCCAGCAGCACGCCGGCGAAAATCGACAGCAACACCGCGACGATGATGGCGATGACGGCGGTGCGGGCACCCCAGACCACACGGCTGAACACATCATAGCCGCCGGCCGTGGTGCCCCAGATGTGGGCGGAGGATGGAGCCGCCTGCGCCGGGAAGGAGACGCCGTTGGCATCCTTAAGCTGCGCGTAGCCGTACGGCGCGATCACCGGGGCGAAGATGGCGACCAGCAGGAAGAACGCCGTGAGCGCGAGGCCCGTGATCAGCATGCCTTTCTGCCAGCCGACCGCCACGCGCAGTTCCTTGATGATCGGAATCTTGTGCCAAAGCGGCGTTTTCTTGCCGATTTTGAGCTCTTCCAGACGCTTGTCGCCGGGAACGGTGACCTTGTCGGTAGATGCTGCGGTCATGTCAGTACCTCACTCTCGGGTCGACCAATGCGGCGATGACGTCGACGATGAAGTTGACGACGGCCACAATGATGGCGATTAGGATGACGATGCCTTGGACGGCCACGAAGTCGCGTGCCTTCAGATACTGCGAAAGCATGAAGCCGAGACCCTTCCATTCGAAGGTGGTCTCGGTGAGCACCGCGCCGGCGAGCATCAGGGCGATCTGCATGCCCATGACGGTGATGATCGGAATCAACGCCGGCTTCCAGGCATGCTTGTTGAGCAGACGTTTCTCGGAAACGCCACGGGACCGTGCGGCCTCGACGTATCCGGAAGTATAGGTGGAGATCACGTTGGTGCGCACCAGTCGGATGAACACACCGGCGGTCAGCAGGCCCAGGGCGAGGGCCGGCAGCACGGCATGGCGAAGCACATCGATCAGCACGGACATGTCACCCAGCTGGATTGCGTCGATGATGTAGAAACCGGTCGGAGAGACCAGTCTGGAGAACTGCATTTCACTGCCCAACGACGAACGGCCGGATGCCGGCAGCACGTTCAGCCAGATGGCGAAGACGAGTTTCAAGATCAATCCGAGGAAGAACACCGGTGTGGCGTAGCAGAGGATGGCGAAAGTACGGATGCCCGCATCGGCGGCATGGTCGCGTTTGCGAGCGGCGACTCGTCCCAGGCCGATGCCGACGATCAACGCGACGATCAGCGCGAGGAACGCCAGCTCGAACGTGGCGGCACCGTAATGGGTGAGGATGGTGCTCACCTTCTGGTTATCGGTCAATGTGGTGCCGAGATCACCATGCAGCAGGCCGCCAAGATAATCGATGTACTGCACGATGAGGGGGCGGTCATAGCCGGCCGCGTGGATACGCTTCTGCAGCTCCTCAGGGGTGAGGCGGCCGCCGAGCGCGGCGGAAATCGGGTCGCCTGTGGCGCGCATCACGAAGAAGACGATGGTTACAAGAATAAATACTGTAGGAATGATCAGCAGAAAGCGTGTGAGCACGAAACGGAAGAATCCGCTTGAAAGCTTGTTTTTCTTGGCTTTCGACTGAGCCTCGGTTGCGCTTTGCGTCACGTCGGGCTCCTTTTCCTTATTGGTGTTTTATATACAAATTGAGCCCCTGCCTGGCTCAGGGGTCAGGCAGGGGCGATCAAAACCTGTTATCAGGCCTTGGTCACGGAAGCGTAGCGGAAGCGGAAGGACGCGTCGAGAACGACGCCCTTCACGCTGGAGCCGGTGACCGCAACCTGGGCACCCTGCAGCAGCGGGATGGTGGACAGGTCGTCGGTTTCGAGCTTCTGGATCTCCTTGAGCAGGTTCTCGCGGGCCTTGGCGTCGGTCTCGCCGGCCTGCTTGACGATGAGATCGTTGACTTCCTTGTTGGAGTATCCGTTGTTCACGAAGTTACCGTCACGGAAGAACGGGGACAGGTAGTTGTCCGGATCGGAGTAGTCAGGGAACCAGCCGAGCTGGTAGACCGGGTAGGATCCATCGGAATCCGCGGTGACCACGCGTTCCTTGTTGAACTGGGTCCATTCGGTGGACTGCAGGTCGACCTTGAACAGGCCGCCGTCCTCGAGCTGCGACTTGATGGCCGCGTACTCGTCGGCGGAGGACTGGCCGTAGTGATCCGGGTTGTACTGGAGCTTCAGGTCGACCGGAGTCGACACGCCGGCATCCTTGAGGATCTTCTTGGCCTTGTCGGCATCCGGCTTGCCGCTGCCGTCGCCATAGGCGGACTTCAGGGTGTCGTCATGGCCGGACAGGCCGTCCGGAATGAAGGAATACAACGGAGTGTAGGTATTCTTGTAGACCTTGGTGGCCAGCTCGTTGCGGTCGATCAGGCTCGCGACGGCCTGGCGAACGGCCTTGGCCTTGTCGGCGTTCGGTTCGCTGGACTTTTCGCCATACGGCTGGATCTTGAAGTTGAAGGCGAGGAAGCGCTCCTCACCGCCCGGTCCCTTGACGACCTTGACCTTGGAATCCTTGGACAGGTCCTCGATGTCGGTCGGGGTCATGGAACGATAGGCCACGTCGATCTGGCCCTGCTGGACGGCCATCTTCAGATTGGAGGAATCGGCGAAGTACTTGACCTGCACGACATCGTTCTTGGCCGGGGTCAGACCCTTGTAGGAATCGTTCTTGGCGTAGGCCAACGCCTCGTTCACCTTGTAGGAGGTGAGCTTGTATGGGCCGGCGAAGGCGTTGTCCTTGACGATGGTGTTGGCGTCGGTCAGCTTGTCGGCGGAGAAGGACTGCTCATCGACGATCGGGCCGGCGGGGCTGGACAGCACCTGCTTGAGGGTCACATCGTTCTTGACCGCGGAATGGAACACCACGGTGGTGTCGTCCTTGGCATCGACGGATTCGATGTTGGCGAGCAGCGAGGCCGGGCCATTCTCATCGTTGATCTTCTTGATGCGGTCGAAGGAGAACTTCACGTCGGAGGCGGTCAGGTCGTGACCGTTGGCGAACTTCAGGCCGGACTTGAGCTTGACGGTGAATTCGGTGCCGTCCGCGTTCCAGGTGCCATCGTCTGCCGCGATGTCCGGAGACAGCTCGGAAGTGTTGTAGTCCTGCGCGTACAGGAACGGGAACACCTGAATCTGCACGGCGTAGGAACCGTTGTCATAGGAACCAGCCGGATCGAGGCTGGTGATCTTGTCAGTGGTGCCGACGGTGATCGTGCTGCCGCTCGCAGCACCGCCATCCTTCACGCCGCCGCATGCGGCGAGGGATGCAAGAGCCGCGACAGAAGCCAGCGCGGCAATAATCTTCTTGCGATTCACTATGGAATCCTCTCCTTCTACATTACCTATCGTCTTTACAGACAAGACGATGTAAGCACAAGGATGAGGGCGTTATGTTAACCCAACGTTTCATATCCGGGCATTTCGCACCCTTCCACATGTCTTGGATACGCTTGTTTCCGTTGCTATTCCTTGCTTTCCTCCCCCTTTGCGGCTATGGAAAACCAAAAGTCGGCGGATGACCAATACGTGGTCATCGCGCAGGAGAGCCGCCGTTCGCGCGCTAACGGACCTGCGGCACGGCCATACGACACGCGGACCGCATAAGTTGCGTCACACAATTAACGGCGTTAATATATCAACTAATTCAATGTAGGAATCCGTGGCGGCAAGGAGGCGGCATGAGCAGCTACAGCGCTCAGCAATCATCGATTTCGGAGAATAATCGTTCCCGCATCCTTCAGTACCTGTACCATAACGGCATCTGCTCACGCGCACAAATCGCCAAGGCCATCGAACTAACACCGGCGGCAATCACCAAAATCACCGCGAAACTGCTGGCGCAAAACGTCATCGAAGAGACCGGGGACATGGAGGGAGACAAGAACCGTCGCTCCATAGGCCTCAATCTCAACTGCGCCAAATACCACGTCGTCGGCGTGAAATTCGCCCGGAGTCTGGTCCAGATCGCCGTCTTCGACCTGAAATGCAACCGCATCTCGCTCACCGATCTGCCGACCGTCAGCGAGGAGCACATCCCCGAAACGGTGGAGCAGATCCGCTCCACCGTGCGTCAGCTCATCGCCAACGACTCCAACATTGTGGCCGTCGGCATGGCCGTGCCGGGTCCATATCTGGTGGAAGCCGGACACACCGCGCTCGTCTCCTCCATGCAGGGATGGCGACAGGTCAATTTCATCAAGGAATTCGACAAGGCCTTCGATGTGCCCGTATTCGTGGAACAGGACGCACGAGCCGGGGCATTGGCTCAGTTCCTCTTCAATCCAGAGCTTTCCGAAGGGTCGCTCGCCTATTATCTGCTCGGCGAAGGCATCGGCCTCGGCATCATCGACAACGGCGATATCTACTACGGAGCGCATGGCACCGCAACGGAGGTCGGACACATCTCCATCGACGTCAACGGCAAACCATGCGACTGCGGCAACGTCGGATGCCTGGAACGGTACTGCTCCGCCAACGCCATCCACGAACGGCTCGACGCCGACCAGACCATCGTTCCGGGAAGCGCGACGATGACGCATGCGCAGGCCTGCGCCGCGTTGTTCGCCAAGGCCGACGCGGGCGACAAGACCGCGGGCCAGCTGGTGCGCGAGATCGCGCGATACGTCGGATACGGGGCGGTCACCATCATCAACGCCTTCAACCCGACGCACATCGTACTCGGGGACATCGTCGCGCAAGCCGGGCAGACACTGCTCGACGAAGTCAGAAAGGTCGTGCTCGAACGCACGATACCCGAAGTCGGCCATGATACCGAGATCACCCTGTCCGCCCTGCCCACCGACGCCACCGTCACCGGTGCCGCCGCCGTGGCGATCACCAATTTTCTGGAACATCCCTCGATGTTCTTTGACGTCGCATAGCACGCCATAGCCAAAGAAAGGAACCACCACCATGTCCAAGCCAATCGTCATCGCCCTCGGTGAAATCCTGTGGGATATGCTCCCCACCGGCAAGCGCGCCGGCGGCGCACCCGTCAATTTCGCCTACCACGCATCCCAGAACGGCGCGGAAAGCTACGCCATCAGCGCCGTCGGCAACGACGAGCTGGGCTCCGAGCTGCTCGACGACGCGCACAAGGCCGGTATCAACACGCTGGTGCAGACCAACGAATACCCGACCGGCACCGTCGCAGTGGCACTGACCAACGGCATCCCGGAATACACCATCGTGCAGAACGTGGCCTGGGACCACATCAGCTACACGGACGAGCTCGCCGAAGCCGTCTCCAAGGCCGACGCCATCTGTTTCGGCACGTTGGGACTGCGTTCCAAGGAATCGCACGACACAATCATCGAACTGCTCAAGCATGCCAAGGACGGCGCGCTGAAGTTCTTCGACATCAACCTGCGCGCCAACTTCTACTCCAAGGAGCTGATTGAGGAGCTGCTGGGCTATGCCAACATCTTCAAGATCAACGACGACGAGCTCATCATGATGCGCGAGATGTTCTCCATTCCGGAAGGCAAGGACGAGGACGCCTGCAAGTGGTTCCTGGATCGTTTCGGCCTCGAGTACATTATCCTGACCGGCGGCGCGACCTTCAGCACCATCATCGCCAAGGACGGCGAGACCTCCACCCTGCTGACCCCGCACGTCGAGGTCGCCGACACCGTTGGAGCGGGCGACTCTTTCTCCGGCTCCTTCACCGGCAAATTGCTGTCTGGCGCCTCCCTCAAGGAATCGCATCGCGCGGCCGTGAACACCGCCGCCTATGTGTGCACCAAGGAAGGCGGCTGGCCGGTCTATCCGACGGAAGGCGTTCCGGATTATCTCGCCGCCGCCAAGTAAGCGAACGACTTCTTCTCCTTCTCATCATCCATTCCGCGTGCCGTCATCGAATGGCGCGCGGATTTTTTTCATACCGGCGGTGCGTGGCACAATATGCTGAATGTCGCCGCCACGACTCGCCATCAGCGTAAATTTGCGCCATCCAGCGAATCGTGGTATTTTGAAATGTCTGGTCGAAAGATCAGAGGTTTGATAATTCAATATTTGGGGATGATCGGTTTCGACGGTGACCTGTTCGTCGCAGGGAAGCGTGCCGAGAACGTAGGGTCCGCTCGTGGATGCCCCCTACAAAAGAATAAGTGCTAAATCTAACCGCACTGAGTTCGCTCTCGCTGCCTGAGCTTCGCGCCAGGATTAACCAGTGAGCAGCCGCTCCGTTCACTCCTCCTCGTCTTTGGGAGGATGTTGAGCGTCGTTAAGAAGACTCGCTTTGCCGGCTGAGCCACAGGGCCGGCAAGGGACTCTTACTGTAGATATGCTCGCCATCAGTTGTCTGCGATATCGATGGGGGCAGAAAAACCGCCGCACGGCCAGCAGACTACGCACGTAGAAGACTGAGGGTTCGGTCATCGGACCGGGGTTCAATTCCCCGCAGCTCCACGGATTGAAAGCCGCCAGAAATGGCGGCTTTTCCTTTATTTCCAACGGTTTGCGACTGTTGTCAATGTTTATCGAGATTACGAAAATCACGTCGTTTTCTAAAAAATGTTGCCAAAATGTTGCCACGGAACAAGCCCCCGAACAACAAAAAGCCCCTCCCCCAGCAATGCTGAGAGAGGGGCGCGTGTTACATGAGGGCACGAAAATTAATCACGGTTAAGTGTTGTGCCTGAAACAGGTGCAATACTTATTTTTCGTCGGGACCGTCCGGCTTGGCTGCCGTGAGCTGGCTCACGCCGATCAGGGCGCCGACGAACAATCCGACCGCGTTGATGGTTGTGACGATCTCACCGCAGTGCGGCAGTCCCCACTGCGGGCCGACCGCACCGACCAGCCACGCGACGGACGGCAGGGCGATCAGCGCGAGCCATTTGAGCGCGTCGTACGCCTTGCCCGGCAGCAGGTAGCCGGAGTCTTTGGGATCTTCCATTGATTCACCTCCTTAAAGCGCGCCCGAGGTCAGCGCAGATGCTGGCCAGGGTAGATCGTGTATGGCGTATACAGGCCGTTACGCTGTGCGGCGGCCTGCCATCCAGTCGCTCCGTAGATGGTCCACAGGCTCTCGCCGGCGGTGACCACATGCGAGGTGGTTACGATATGAGCGCCGACACTGGAGGCCGTGGACCCGCCATAGCAGACTTGCTGCCCAGGCCAGATCCGGTTGATGTCGCCGCTGGGCACGCTCCACGCGCTGGCCGGCGTGCGGCCGGTACGGCTGGCGATCGCGCCCATGGTGTCGCCGGAGCTGACCACGACGCAGTAGCCGGTATTGCCAGATGGCGTCGTGACGCCACTGCCAGACAGTCGCCGGTTGACGATGGCCATAACCGCCGCATAGTTGGATCCGAGAGCCTGTCGGCGTGCGGGATCGTTGCCGAAATCACCGCGGATGGTGCGCGTGGCCAAAGCGTCCAGGTCGACTGTCGGAGCGGTCGTGGGCTGGGGCTTCGGCTTGACGCTCGGCAGATTCGCCGTGCCCTTGTCGTCGGGGTTCGCGTACTTGCGCCATGCCGCGCGGTCGCCGCGGAACTTGTTCAGGTCGAGGCGTCCGGACCAGCCGCTGAGACTGCCGTTGGACGTGTACTGCCTCATCACCTCGCCGCGCGCTCCGATGTTCCATGGCGCGGTCTGGTAACCGGTGACCATGTTCGTGGCGTACTGCGCGATCCAGATGCCGCAGTTCAGCTCCGTCTCCATACCCGCGACCTGCCAGTAACCGGAGTCCATCGTGTAGATGATGGGGTTCACGCCCGTCAGACGCTTGACCTCGCGCGCCCACCTGCGCGGCCACTGCTTGTCGCCCCATGCGGCGTTGTCCTGCGCCTCCCAGTCGAGGATCAGCACGCTCCGGCGCACGTATCCACGCACATTGTCGACGAAGAACCTGGCTTCGGTCTCCGGGTCGCCGCCGCGCGCGTAATGGTAGACGCCGGTCTCCTTGCCGCTGTCGATGGCTCCGGAGAGCTGTCGGTTCGCGTCGGTGTTGACGCCGTTGGACAGGCAGCCACCGTACACGCCGCCGGAACCCCATGTGGTGCCGACGATGACGAAATCGGCCGGCACGGTCGCGGTGTCGATGCCGCACTGCCAGTTCGAGATGTCGTACCCGTCCATGTCGGCCATCGCGGCCGGCGCGACAGCCATGGATATGACGACCATGAGCGCGGTCAGCAGCTTGCGCCACCGTCTGCGCGGATCCATGCTTTTGTGTTTCGGTTTGCCTTTGTTGAGGATGTTCACGTCCTCTCCTTCCCGCCCCTTCGGGGCAAATGGAAAGGCCATCCCGAAGCGGGATGGCCTGAGAATTGGTTGGGAAAATGTCAGCGCATGTGTAATCAGCGTTTGAAAGCAAAGACGGCGACGCAGCGGATGATACGGACGTATGCCTAGAGTCCATAAGCCGCGATGTCGTATAGCAACGGTGATGTTCTGATTTCGAGACCAAAGTCGGCGCCAATCACGAAAGTCGTGTTCGCGCCATCCTTCGTGGCGTTCATTCCACCCGTCCTGAACCAGCAAGATTTGGATAAATCGGCGAAATTGCTCCACGCCTCCGAAAACAGTATGAGAGGCTCGCAACCCCAGTAATTCGAATACGCCATCGGAGCGTAGTATTCGTTGCTCAAAAAGACAAAAGGCAATGTCTGCGAGGCGATGCGCTGATACCAGTGCGGGTTGCCGATCCACACCGGCCCGGGACTGATGTTCTTGTGCATCGTACCTTGGATGGCGATGTGCATGGTCTGCGCGGACGACGAACCATTGAAATTCAATCCGTAACGTTTGACGTCGGCAACGCGTTCGAAACCGTCCGACGTCAGCATGTACAGTGACGGCACGGCGTCCTGGTCGAAAACCGCGTCGCCGCTGCTGCCTTTGAAGAAGCATCCACCGATGAAGCCTTCGTCCTCGATCAGCTTCCCTCCGCGCAGACACTCGTTGATCCGGCACGCGAATTCCTGGTATCCGACGTCGCTTAGGTGCTGGACGCCTTCCTGGTCGTCGCCGTTATACCATGCAAGGTTGTTGGCCAGCAGTCTAAGGCAATCGGAGTGGACGACACATCCAGCCTGTCGGGCACCGTCGAAGATCACCCGGTAAAGCCTGTTTCTCCCGTCGTTCAGCGTTTTCGAGTTGTCCGGGAAATAATGAATTGTCGCGTTGCGGAAACACTCGCGCACGGCGTTGAAGGCATTATAGGCCGTCGTGGCGGTGATGTCGTCGTATCCGTCGAGTTTGGTCCAGAACACGTTGTTGGTGCCCATCACGATGACCACGTCCGTGATCTCATCCGGATTGCATGACCGGTCCGCTTTCGCATTGGCCACCATTTCCGGCAGGCGCTGGACAACGGCGCCGTTGATGCCATAGTCGTGCCATTCGCATGTCGGATCCAGCGCCTGCAGTTTGCGGTAAAGCCATTGCGAGTGCACCACCGTCCACGAATCGCCCAAAAGCACGCATTTACGTCGGCGCGCATAATTCGCGTCCAGGGCGGCGCGCGTCTTCGACTGCTTGCCGATCCAGTCTGCCACGGCCTCGTCGGCCGGCACGGCGTTCACGCCGGCAAGTCCCTGCTCGCCGCGAGGGCCTACCCCCCCCCGCGGGCCGGGCTGCAGGCTCTCGCACAAATCGATGATCTGATCGCTCATATGATGTCTCCTTCCGTTGTTCCTGTCGGGCCGTCGTGCGCGGCCATGATCTCGTCATGCATCTTCGCGCCCCTCACATGTCGAGCGCGGCGACGAGCCGTTCCGCGATCAGCCGCATGCCCCTGTCGCCGGGATGGGTGATCCAGTTGTCCATCGCGGTGATCGACGACCCGTCCTGGTACGTGATGGTCTGGCCCTTGACGCCCATGTTCGCGCTGACGGCGAGGTCGTCGATCCGGACGAGTTCCGCGCCGCACGAGGACGCGGCGTCCTCCAAAGCCCTGATGGTGTCCGCGTGCGCGAACCACACGCCCAGGAGGATGATCCTCGCGCCCGGACTGGCCGCCCGCATCGCGCGGACCAGTCTCGGCAGGCCGGCGGCGAACACGGTCCGGCGTGTGGCGTTGTTGACGTTGTCGCCGATCTGCAGGACGATCAGGTCGCGTCCGGCGAACCGGGCCTTGTTGTCCTCGATCCACTTGTCCGAGGCGTCCGCGCTTTCGGCCTGTTCGAACGCGGCGCAGTGGAGCTTGTCGGCCTTGGCCCGCGGGTTTTTCGCCCTGATGGCCTTGATGGCCTGGTTGCACCAGTCGTTGTCCGGTGTCGAGGCGCACAGGCCGAACGCGCCGCCGTGCCCGTTGTTGGTGTCCAGTCCGAGCGTGATGGAGTTGCCGAGCATGAGGACGTTCGACGGCGTGTGCGGGATCGCATGGAGCGTGCCGTCGTCGCCGACCGCGAGCGACCATCTGCCGCCCGACGGGGCCGTCAGGACCGTGGAAGCGCCGGACGTCATGGAGGACAGTGTCTTGTCGTGCTCGTCGAGGCGGGCGAACACGTTGCCGAGCGTGCCGGTGAGCGTCGGCGCGTACAGGGTGTTGTTGCGCACGCCGTCCAATGGTTTCTCGCTCACGTCGAACGCGGTGATCGCGCACCATCCGGCGCCGTTGGTGGATTGGATGAGGATGCGGAAGGAGGCCATGTCGTGGTAGACGGCCGCGTTGGACGCGTCGAACCATGCGTCGCGGCTGAAATTTCCGTCCGGTTTGAACCTGTCGAGGAGCATGTATTCCACGCCGCCGTCGGTCTTGTGGGTGATCTCGGCCTGGATGTTGACGCTTTCGAGGTCGCTGTCGCCTTCGACGTGGACGAGGACGCGGTTCGACGCGCTCGTCATGCGCGTGTTCGTTAAGAGTCCGGCGTTCGGATACGTGCCGGTCGCCTGGAACGCGAATCCGTGGTCCTGGGAGTATTGGATGAAGTCGGTGAGGAACGGCCGAAGGTCGTCGATGCCGGCGAGCAGGTTGTCGCGCGTGTCGGTGAGGTGGTCCCAGTTGGCGGTCCATTCGCGGTGCGGCGCGGACATGTCCGGCGCGAGGAGCCTGACCACCTGGCTGAGCGTGGCGGCTCCATGCATGTTGACCATGACGTGCGCGGTGCCGGACGGGATGGTCACGCGCGTGTCCTGCCAGACGACGGTCTTGCCGTCCTCGCCGGCGACGCACGCGGTCCCGAGGATCTTGAAATCCCGGTCGGCCATGATGATCCCCGGCGTCTTGCCGACGGTGCGGAGTCTGACGACGAGGACGGTGCCCGCCGTCACGTCCATGTTCGCGGCGCTCCATCCGGCCGTGTTGGATGTGTAGGTGACGGTGCCGGAGTTCACGCTCCACGCGTCGTTCGTGTCCACGTTTCTCTGGTTCCAGATCATGCCGGCGATGGATTCCATCGGCCGTCTCAGGTCGGCGGCGAGCTGGGGCCATGAGACGCCGTCCTCGCCGACCACGGCCACGCTTCCGCCGGTCATGGCCTTTCTCACGTCGGAGGCGAGGTTCGCCATGGAGACCTGTCCGACGCCGTCCTTGTCGACCTTTCCGCCGACGACGGCCTGCGCAGCCGCCCGTCCCGCGGCTCCTCCCGCGCTCCTCGCCTCGCTCACGGTCTCGCTCGACGCCGGCATGACCGGTTCCGTCAGATCGATGATCTGTTCGCTCATTGTTCCTCCTTGCTGTCGATTGTCTCGGGCGCCACGTCGGCGCGCAGCTCGTCCGGCAGACGTGGCTTCGGATGCCTTTTCAGGAAATCGGGTTCCACGATCTCGCAGAACTGCTGGAGCCAGTGGAAAAGGCTCCTCGTGTAGGCCGTGAGCGCGAAGTATTTGCGCTGCTGCGATTCGAGGTGCTGTATCTGTTCCTCCTGCGATTCGACCTGCTCGCGCAATGGTTTGATAACGGAATCGGTGAGGATGTCGCATGCTTTCGCGGCGATGTCCGCGGTGTCCTTGCGTCTGCTGGAGATGGCGCCGATGACGGCTCCGACTCCCCCGCCGCCGACGAGGGCGGTGATCACCGCCGTCCAGAACTCGGTGCTTGAGAAGAGGTCAAGCGGTGGCATGATGCCTCCAATGATTAATCACATTGCATCTCCTTACAAGAAAACCCCGTCGGGAATGGCGGGGCCATGTTGATCAGTGGCCAAATGCCGGGATGTCGTAGATGAGAGGTGATGTCCTGATTTCGAGCTCGAAATCCGCACCGATGACAAAGGACGTGCCCGCGCCATCCTTCGTGACGTTCATCCCATTCGTCCGGAAAAGGAAAGATCCGCTCAAATCCGTGCCAGCGTCCTGCGGGACCGGGGAAATGATGAGAGGCTCGACCGCCCAGTAATTCGAAAAAGACAGCGGAGCGTAGTACTCGCTGCTAAGCCAAACAAAAGGCAATGTCTGCGAGGCGATGCGCTGATACCAGTGCGGATTGCCGATCCACACGGGTCCCGGACTGATGTCCTTGTGCATCGTCCCATTGATGGCTATATGCATGGTCTGCGATTCCGACGTACCATTAAGATTCAGGCCATATTCCTTGACGTCGGCGATGCGCGCAATCCCGGATGCCGTCCGCATGTACAGTGACGGCACGCCGTCCTGGTCGAAGCCCTTATCGGCGCTGTTGCCGCGGAAAAAGTATCCTCCGGTGAAGTTTTCGTTCTCGATCAGATTTCCTCCTTTCAGGCACTCGTGGATCCGGCACGCGAGTTCCTGATAACCTGCGTCGCTCAGATGCTGGACGCCTTCCTGATCGTCGCCGTTGTACCATTCGAGGTGGTTGGCCAAAAGTCTGAGGCAATCGGCGTGGACGATGCATCCGGCCTGTCGTGCGCCGTGGAAAATCAACCGGTAAAGCTTGTTTCGCCCGTCGTTCAGCGTTTTCGAATTGTTCGGGAAATAATGTATTCGCGCGTTTTTGAAGCATTCGCGGACGGAATCGAAGGCGGTGTAGGCCGTCGTGGAATTGATGTCGTCGTATCCGTCGAGCTTTGTCCAGAAAACGTTGTTTGTGCCCATCACGATGGCCACGTCCGTGATCTCATCCGGATTGCATGACGGGTCCGCTTTCGCTTTGGCCACCATTTCCGGCAGGCGCTGGACAACCGCGCCGTTGATGCCATAGTCGTGCCATTCGCATGTCGGATCCAGCGCCTGCAGTTTGCGGTAAAGCCATTGCGAGTGCACCACCGTCCACGAATCGCCCAAAAGCACGCATTTACGTCGGCGCGCATAATTCGCGTCCAGGGCGGCGCGCGTCTTCGACTGCTTGCCGATCCAGTCTGCCACGGCCTCGTCGGCCGGCACGGCGTTCACGCCGGCAAGTCCCTGCTCGCCGCGAGGGCCTACCCCCCCCCGCGGGCCGGGCTGCAGGCTCTCGCACAAATCGATGATCTGATCGCTCATCTTGTCTTTTGCTCCTTGATTGTCAATCGCTCAATGTCCAATGGCCCCATGCGATGGTGCGCACCGTGCCTCCGTCCGGGCTCGTGACCACGATCTTCCACTCGCCGGCCCGCCGTTGGGACCATATCGGATCGGTGAACGCGCTGGGCGGGATGTCGCAGACCGCGTACCCTTCCGATGTCATCTCGCCGCACGAGCCCACGAACCAGCGTTCCGACCCGTCCGGCGACCACATTTCGAGCCTGCCGCTCCACGCGTGCAGGTCGACCGGCGTGACCGTTCCGGTGTCGAGGTCGCGTCGCCTCCACCTGCCGCCCACGCGTTCCGAATCCCCGCGCACGAGGCGGATGTCCAGTTGGACGACCTTCTTGCCTACCACGGGCATGTCTGCCTCCTTATGCGTTCGTGCCCTGCTGGAGCTTGTGGACCGCGTCCCAGATCTTCTGGTGCTCCTTCTCGATCCATGGCCTCAGCGTGTTCTCGGACCAGTTGGTGATGGTCTTTTTCATCTCGTCCTGCTGCTGGCCGAGCTGGTCCTGCTGTTGGCCGAGCTGCTTCTGCGCGGCCTCGAGCGCCGTCTGCTGTCTTTGCAGGGTCTCCTGCTGCTGTTTGAGCTGGTCCTGCTGCGCCTTGAGCTGCGCCTGCTGGGATTCGAGCATTTTCTGCTGCCGCTGCAGCTGGTCGAGCATCTGCTGCTGGATGGCCTGCATCAAAGCCTGGCCACGTGTCACGTCCTCCAGCTTCGACGTGATGTTCGAAAGCTCCGTGCCGGTCGGACGGTTCGCCTCCCTTTTCTCGGCCTCACGCCGACGGGACGCCTGCAGGGAGCGCGACAGCCAGTCGCCGCCGCCCGACGTGACCACGCGCGTCAGATCCGTGATGGGGGCGTCCAGGGGCTCTCCCTGGTCCTCGCGCACCGACGCCTCGATGGACTCCGCGAGCAGCGCGTGACCGTCGTCGTTCGGCAGCCCGCCCGACGAGCACAGCGCCGGGTCGGCGCCGCATATCTTCCACAGGCCGTCGCAGACGAGCGCGCCCGCGTCCTCGGAGCCCAGGCGGATCGCGGTCCACACGAGCTCCATTTTCCCGAGCTTGTCGTCGTCCAATCCGGTCAGGCAGCCTGGGGCGACGCCGACCACCACGCGCGCCTTGGGCCAGGATTTCGCCGCCATGCGGACGGTGGAGTCCACGGTGGAGCGCGTCGAGGCGAGCGAGTCGTAGGAGTCGGCCAGGCCGGCCATGAGGAACACGTACGCCACGTCGGCCAATGCGAGTTTCGAGGCCGCGTCGACCTGCGAGCCGACATCCGGCTTCGTGGCGAATCCCACGCCCGTGGCGGCGTGGTTCGCCTCCACGAGTCCGAGGGCCTTGCTCGCGAGTGTGGAATACCGGTGAGCGGCGTCGGACGCGCCGCCGCCGGCGCATGTGCCGTCGCCCAGCCACAGCGCGGTCCCCTGGGACGCGTCCGTCGAGACGTCCGCTTCATCATTGGACATGTCAGCTCCTTTCCTGAGCGCCGACCGTCACCCAGTCGGAATCCGCCGTGCCGGATACGTCGGTGATGGTGACGTGCAGCGTGGACGCTCCGATGAAGTCGTCGGAGACCGTCACGTCGATGTTGTCGCCCACGTGCGGCGCTTTCTCCTCGCCCACGCGGAATTTGAAGGTCTCCGCCGGGAAGGCATATCTGCGCAGATCGGACACGGCATGCGACTGCAGCGCCTTCATGACTGATATAGTCGTGTGCTCCGTGTCGACGGATTGCATGAACATGCATCCTCGTTTCTGCGGCAGGTCCGTGCTTCTGCGGCACATGAGCGTCCTGTCGTTGTCCTTGCCGCCGGTAAGCCAGACCTGCGAGGTGAGGTCGGCGCCGTCGTCGGTGAGGGAATCGAGGATGATCCGACTATCCGGGATGACGGCGTTCCATCTGCCTGTCGCGGCCCGGTCTACCAGCGGCAGGTCGGTCGCGGTGAAGTCGAATGTGATGGACCCGTCGTCCTTGATGCGAGGGTCGAAACGCATCTCGATGCCGTTCTCGAGGTTGGTCAGGTCGGTGAGCCGATCAGAGGTGGCACCCAAATCCCACGCGTAATATGTGCGTGTCAGGTTTCCCTTGCCTCTCACGAATCCGGGCAGGGTGATCGGCAGCGCGCCCCACTGCAGGGCCTCGTCGACCAGCTGGCAGGCGATGTCACGGTAATACGGACCTCGCAGGGTGAGCGCGAGGTCGCCGGCCGGCTTCTGCTCGTCCACGACGACGCTGTGGTCGCGCCAGGACGCCGCGAGCTGTCGGCCGATGACAAGTCGTTTCGTCATAAGCGTGAGACCGCCGCCTACGGTCAGGGTGACTTTGCGGTCGGAAGCCGACCATTCGACATACGTCAGCGGTCCGGCGTGAGCTGGCCCTTGTGCCGGCAGGTAGGCGATGATGACGCGCCATGGCTGCAGCAGTCCCCGAGCCCCCATATCGCGCAGCACGTCGGTCATCGCGAGTTCGACGCTCATGCCGCCCTCGCGGTTGCGGGATTCCTGCCACGAGCACGAGGTGAACGGCAGGCGCGTCACATGTTTGCCGGTGGTGATGTCGTACACGTGCATTTCGGCTGCTTCCATGCTTCCTTACTTCCATGCCGGCCGCAGCAACACCACGGCCTTCGCGTCGATGTTTCCGGTCTTTACCGTCAGACGGTGCGTGCCTGGCGGTATCGGGAACGCGTGGTCGTCCGTGACGGTGCCGCTGCTTGGGATCATGTCGCGGAAGTCGAGGTCGAGCCCGTTCCCCGCGTCGCCCTGCCAGACGACCAGTCCATCCGCTCCGGCGTCGGAGAGCCGGATCTTGAGCGTCTTCACCGGCCCGTCGATCCTGACCCGCGGCCATGTCGGCGCGTTGCCGCCGTTCACGACCAGGCACGTGGACGAGGACGCCTGGAACGACTGTTCCGGCCCGTATTTGAGAGGGTCCGGGCAGGTGACGATCAGTGTCACGTCCGTGACGCCGAGATCGCTCGACCAGCTCATCTGGCTCGAGAGATAGCAGTCGGACTGCCGTCGCCCGAGCGCGTCCTCCACCTGAAGGGTCAGACGCCGTCCGACCATCGCGTTGAGCCGGTCGTTGAACAACGCCAGCGCGAGCGAGCTTGACCCAGCATGCTGCACGACACGGCCGCGGATCGTGACCACGCGCGGTTTCAACGTCATTCTGGATGGCCAGTACGCGCCGTCGGCCTGTGGACGGTCGGTCAGTGATTCCCGCACCTCGGCCGGCGCATACCAGCCGTCCGTCGCGTTTCTTGTTAGCGTGACCTCAAATGAATCATGCAACGTGGCAAAGCGGTTCTGCGAGCTGCCATCCACGAACACGACGGATTCCAGACCACTGTCCAGCGGAGGCATCAAAGTGATCCTCACTGCCTCACCCCCAGCTCTCGTCGGATGATCTCCACTGTCTCCCGTGCCACGACCTCCGGACTCTTCGACCCGGCAACGTTGACTGTGATATTGGTCATGGCTGACTGCATGGCCCGGCCCTGAGGGACGACCTGCACGGCAGGAACCTTCGAGAACACCTCGCGCGGAATTGCCCGACGATTCAACGCATCCATGACTCCAGTGCCGTAGTAGCTGGTGGCGAGCGCGTTTTCGACGTATTCGCCTCGTGCGATGCGGCCGTTGTCAAGGTAGACGCTGTCGCTGGTTGCGGTGCCGGGGGCCCATTTTGGGTCTACGTAGCCGTTGAAAGCGTAGCCTCCGTTGGCGTATCGGAATCTGTCGCCGTCGTACATGCCGCCGGTTGCTCCTGTCGGGATGTTGCCTGTGGCTCCTTTCGGACGGTATCCGTTGGATGAGTATGTGCCTCCGGATTCGTCGACGTAGCTTCCGTGGATTTGGAAGTATTTGTCGGCGATCTGGTAGTTGCTCAGGTTGGTGAGCACGCTCATGGCCGGCGAGCCGTCCGCGTTGACAATGAATCCTTTGTCGTTGAGTTTCCATCCCTGCGTTTCGAGGAATTTCTTCATCGCGTCGGAGTTGTCACCTTTGAGGAAGCCGGTCTTGTCATCCACTTTGGCTCCGTTCGCGATGGCGAGCGCGATCATGTACTGGTCGCTATCCAGGGTAAGGGTGCCGGTTTTGGTGTCGATTTTGGCGTTTGCGGCTTGGGCTATTTTCTTCATCAGGTCGGTGTTGTCGCCGCTGATGGTGACGTGTTTGCCGTCCGGGGTTTCCTTGGCTGCGAGTTTGACCTGCTCGAATTTGGCGACCGCGTCGCCGGTGACTTTGACTTCGATTGTTTTCGAGTCCGGAGTGGTTTGCAGGCTGTTGACGAGGTCGTCCACCGCTTTGCGGGTGAGGCCGTAGGATTGTGCGGCGGCTTCGGCTTCCTCCGGTGTTTTGCCGAGTGATTGCATGAGTTTGGTGAACGCGTCGTGCGCTTTGTCGATGTTCGGGTAGATGTCGTTGAGGCTGTCTCCGTTCTGTGCTTGTGCTTTCGCGCATTTGAGTGCTGCGTCGGCGATGTCGTTCAACGCGCTTTGGTTCTTGCGTCCTGCTTCCGTGGTCAGGTCGAGGGTTTTGGCGTTCTTGCCGATGGTGTCGTTCGCGGATGCGATCTTGTCCGCGAGGTTGACTTGCGCGTCGGACGAGCTGACGGCGAAACCGTAGTAGGTTTCCATCGCGTCGATGACTTCGGACAGTGCGCCTGCCGTGTCGCTGACGGCGTCCTTGGTCGCTCCGAACGCTTCGGCGAGGATGTCGTCGGCGCTGGCTGCGTCTTGGGAGCTGGATGCGGATTGGCTGGCCGCGTCGGCTCCCGTCAGGAGGGCTCCGGTCTTGTCGAGGCTTGCCTGGGTGGCTTCCTTGTCGGCTTGGGCGAGGTCCGCGGCCGCGTACTGGCTGGCCTTGTAGTTGTCTTGCAGTTCCGTGAGGCTTTGGGAGATGACGCGGTATTCGTTGCCGGTGACCATGCCGCCTTGGTCGGCGAGCTGCTTCCGGTATGCTTCGATCTCTTTGTTGACCTCGCCTACGGCGTTCTTCTCTCCCTTGATGGCGTTGATGAATGTGGCGTGTTTGATGCCGACCTTGTCGACGGCCTGCCACACGTTGTCGTAGCCGCTGGTGAGTCTGCCAAGCAAATTGTCGGTGATCTTCGCCCCACTGGAATCGGCCAATGCCTTCTCATAGTATTGAGCCGCCGACGCTCCGTCCTGCAGCGCGGTTGACAACTGTGTGGCACGTTCCTCGGCTTTCTGCTGTTCGGAGATGAACGTTCCCAGGACCACCGTGGCCGCCGTGATGGCGACGCCCCACGGCCCTCCCAGCAGGTCGATGACGCCGGAACCGGCCTTTTTCAAGCCGTTGAGCGCGGTCTCACCCTTGCCGAGGGTGACGGTTCCGGTGGCGATGTCGCTCATGGCCGCGTCCATGGACGAGCCGACCTGCATCAATCCTTCGGCCAGCTGCGGGGCCGCCGTCCTGGCACGCTGTATCGGATCGATGAGCATGGCGATCGCATTGCCGGCGGTTCCGGAGGATTTCTCCAACGGTCCCAACGCCTTGTGCAATGCGATGGCTCCGCCGACCGCGGCGGTCATCGCAACCGCGCCCTGCTGGACCGGGGCCGGCAGGGACGAGAATGCGTTGACGAGCGTGTCCAATCCCTGCACGAGGTTGCGGAGCACTCCCTGCGAGCCCTCGCCGAGATTGATCATCAGGGTTTCGAAACTGCCGGAGAGCTGTTCAATGTCACCCTTGAGGTTATCGTTCTTCTTCGATGCGACGTCGGCCGCGAATCCGCTGTCGGACACGGCCTTCGTCCATCCGGCGATTCCATCGGAGCCTTCCGAGTACAGGACGTTCGCGGCACGGACCGCGTCGGAGCCGAAGATGATGCTCAACGCGGCGTTGCGCTGCTCCTGCGTCAACCCGCTCATCGAGGTCTTCAACTGGCCGGCGAAATTCTCCAGGCCGACGAACTGGTCGGAAGCGTCGTATGCGCTGATGCCCAGCTCGTCCATCTGCGCCTGTGCCTCTTTGGTTGGGTTCGACAGGCGTTGGAGCATCGTCTTCAACGAGGTGCCGGCGTCGGAACCGATCATGCCGGCGTTTGCGAACGCGGACAAGGTGCCGACCGTTTCGGTCATGCTCACGCCCATGCTGTTCGCCATCAGACCAGCCTGGTTCAATGCGAGGCCGAGGTCGTGCGCGGATCCGACGGCCTTGCCTGCGCCGGCGGCCAGCGCGTCCGCGACCTTGCCGGCGTCCGCGCCTTCGAGGTTGAACTGCTTGAGCGTGGTGCTCATCAGTTCGGCGGCCTCGCCTACCTGCATGCCGTCGGAAGCGGCCAGGTTCAACGCTCCGGACAGACCGCCGGAGAGGATGTCCGTGGTGGACAGGCCGGCCTTGCCCAACGCGTCGATGCCATCGGCTGCCTCGTTCGCGTTGTAGACGGTGTCGGCGCCCGCCTGGATGGCCGCGGCGCGCAGCTTCTGCATGTCACCGTCGGACGCCTGCAGGTCGGCTTGGATGGTGCTCATGCTCTGGTCGAAATCCGCAGCCATCTTCGTGGCAGACACTCCCAACGCGACGGCGGCCAATCCCATTCCGGCCATGAGGTTCGTGGCGATGCGGGATTTGCTGCCCGGCTTCTCCAAGGCGGTGGAGAGCTTCTCGGCCTGCGTGCTCGCGGCGGCCATCTTCGTGGAATAGTTCGAGGTGTCGGCCGACAGGCGGATCATGATGTTCTCGTTCAACGCCATTGGACAGCTCCTTTTCAGTTTCTAGGGATGAGGTTCGCGGTCTGCGCGTGCGGCGCGAGCACCGTGCCGGATTCCTCGTATTTGCGCATGGCGCGTTCCCGCTGGAATGTGATCCAGCAGGTCTCCACCTGCGCTCCGGCGAACAGCCGGTCCACCTTGCCCTGGTCGTGGCATAGGTCGGTGCTCAGTCCACACAGCGGGCATTCGTGGAGTTTTTCGTACAGGTCAAGAGCGCGCATCCAGTCTCGTTCGGTCTCATCCCATTCGACGGAATCCTCTGCCGATGGCATCCATCCGAGCCATCGTTTCAGGCTGATACCGAGACGGCGAGCGCACCGCAGGTCGTTGAGCAGGGCCGGCGCATTCTCGAGACGGTCCGCTAGGCCAGCCGCGTCAGTTCTTTTGGGACTTCGACCACCGGGGTGTTGAGTTCCTGCACGGTCTGCATGAGCGCATTGACTTGACTGTCGGTCATCGAATCGATGAGATTAGAGAACTCCTCGCCGGTGAACTCCACATCACCGCCATCCGCCCATTCGGCGGATTCCATCATGAGCGGCGCGGCCTCCTTCGCGATGGCGGGAAGGTCCTTGACCACACGCCCCTGCACGGTCCTGGAGTTTTTGAGGGTGATCTGCGCCCACTGGCTGGAGTTCAGTCCGCGGAGCGTGACCACTAGCGTCCTGTGTTCGACGCTTTTCAACAGCGAGTCCAGCTGCTTGTGGATGGCGTCCTGCTCCTTGCGGCGTTCGGATGCCTCCGCTTCGGTCGAATCCGCCGCGGCATCAAGCTCGATGATCCTGTTACCGAGGCGCACGCTTTCCGCGAGCGCCTGCATGTCGGTGATGATGCGATGTTGGCCGGTCGGGCGGGTGATGGTGATTTTCAATGTGTTTGTCCTTGTCCGTTTGTTGGTCCGTTCGGTTTTGGTGGCGCCCCGTGTCGGACGGACCTGGATGCGCGGGGCGCTGTGGTGGGCTACTCGTGGCCCTCTGCGGTGACGGTAATGGTTTCTTCCTTGCTGCATGGGTCGGCGCTGAAGTTGATGGTGCTCATCTGGCGGCTGTTGATGCTGTGGGCGACCGGGATTTTGATGCCGATGGTCACGAGGTACACGGAGATCACGTCTCCTGCCTCGAACGGGGCGTCCACGGTCTTTCCTCGGCGGCGGACGATCCAGCAGCGTTTGCCGCAGGTGAGCGTGTCGACGGCCTTGTTGTATTCCTTCGCGTCGGTGGTGTTGACGTTGTCGATGAGGTCCATGCTGCCGTCGGTGAATTTTTCCTGTCCGGGGATCTGTCCGACGGTCGCGGAGGATTCGCGGTCGTCGTCGACCATGTCCTGGCTGTGGGTGAGGTGCCAGCCGGTCGCAGACAGGTAGGAGCTCAGGTCGAGGTTGTTGGAGTTGTTCAATTCGGTGACGGTGGGATTGGTGTAGTCCTTGATGCCGGATTCCTCGACCATGATGGTTCGGAATTCGCCGTCTCCGAGATGTGCTGGGACTTTCTGCATGGTATTTCCTTTCATGTTGTTTCCGGCCAGCCGATCCGCCATGTGAGCACGCGCATCATGTATGGCGTGCCGGTGTCCGGGTCGGTCAGGTCGCTTGGGGTGCTGCCGGTGTCCACGTCTCCGATGAGCGGGGAGAGTCCCGGCATGTCGGGTTGGGCTCCGTCGAGCCTTTCCGTGAGGAGTGAGGCGAGCGTGTCGACGCTTGTCTGGCTTCGTGCGACGATGCGGATGTCGAGTCTGCCGATGTGCAGGTCGGTGGATTGGCTTTCCGTGTGCGTGCGGCTGGTTTCTGTCAGTCCGATGACGACCCATGGCGGGGTTTTGCCGGCCGGTGCGATGCCGTCCGCGTACACGTCCCATCCGTGGATGTCGCCGACGAGTCGGAGGACGGATTCCCTGACTTTCATGTAGTCGGTCATAGGCTAGTCCCGGCTTCCTCGACGTATCGGGCGGTGGTTTCGAATTCCTGTTCGCCGTGCTCGTAGAAGCGGTGGGTGCCGCCTCCGCCGTGGGCGCCGCCGAAGAACGCGATGTTGGCGAGACCGCCGGCGGTCTTGACGGGTGCGATGTCCGCTTCGACCCGCAGGCCGTCGACTTTGATCTCATAGGCGATGGGGATTCGACGGAAGTTCGAATGGCTGCTCGACGCGAGATCCGCTTTGACCGCGGTTTTGATGTTCTGGGCGCCTTTCTTGACGGCGTTGGCCGCTTTGATCGGCGCGCGGACGCTTGCGACGGTGAGTTTTCTCGCCAGTTCGTCGAGCTCATGGGAGTCGATGCGCACTATGAGCCTCCTTCCATCGGGATCTCCTGCACGTTCCATCTTCTGGCGGTGGCGTGCGTCTTCTCGGATTGCATGTTCACGAGCCGGTACCGGCGTCCGACGAGCGCCGGGTCGGCCGATGCCACGACCGTGGCCTCGTATCCTTCGCGTGGAGTCGTGGCCGTGACGGGCAGGTGGAGGTAGAGGCCCCATTCCGGGACGAACGCTCCGACGGAGCCGTCACCGTTCACGTTGTGCTGCTGTCCGGCGATGCCGCCGGACGTCTGCACTTTTCCCTTGCCGTCGTAGACGACTCGCTGTGACACGGTTTCGGCTCCGGTGGACGGGTCGACCATGACCGTGCCGGGCGCGGTGACGCGTATCCGGTCGGTCATGAGGTTTTCCGCCCAACGGCGCATTCTCATCAGCGTCCTGTTCATCCCGTCACCTTCATCATGAGGAACGGTTCGCCGTCCTCGTCATCCGTCCAGTACCGGCTCATGTCCGTGTTGGCGGATTCGTTTCTGGTGGAGTGCAGGATTCCGAGTCCGGCGATGACCGGGGACTGGTCGGCAACGAGCTGGTCGAGCGTCTCCTTTTCGCTGGCGGTCAGGTAGGCTCCGGCCTCGTCGACCTTCCGGCTTCCTCCGTCCATGGCGTCGTCGATCTGGCGCGTCCACTGCGTTTCCGCGTTCGGATTGCTCCACAGGCGTCCGGCGCATGTGATGCACACGTCCTGTAGGTCCTCCGGCAGGTCGGGTTCCGACCATTCGCGTCGCGTGTAGGCGCGGATGCGGTTGGATGCGAATCTGAGCGCCATGGCGGCGCGTTTGCCGTCGGCCGACTTCTCGTCGATGTCCTCGCCGAGCCATTCGGCCAGTTGCTGGACGGTGGCGAATGGTTCACGCGCCATCATGCGCCTCCCCGTCAGAGGGATTCGGAATGAGCGTCCGAGGATGCCGGGACGATGAATCCGGCGGGATACTGCGTGCCCTTCTTGGCCACACGGGTGACTGGGTTGGCGACCTGGAAGCCGACGCGCATGACCACTCGCATGATCTGGCTGTCCTGCTGCATCGCGTTGTATACGATGGCGCCGCTGGAGTTGGAGATGACGCCCTGGTCGAACACCTTGTAGGTGATGTCCTGTCGGATGCCGACGATGAACTTCGACCAGTCGGCTGCCAGAAGCACCGCCTTGGAATCGTCCCAACTGCCGTTGAGGACCTCGTTGCACGGGTAGCCGTACAGGTTGGACGGCTGCTTGTCGGTCAGGTTCGGCGTGTAGATGGGACGGTTGTTCGCGTCGCGCAGTTCGGTCAGCTCCCAGTTGAGGCCGGGCTTGCTGGCGAAGCCGTTGATCGCGTAGCCTTCCTTCGCGAGGGTCTTGCCGAGGGACGCCACGTCGGCGGCGAGGTCCTTGCCGGTGCCCTGGGTGATGGTGTTCTTGGCGTTCTTCGCGCCGGTGAGGATGTCGTTGCCCCATGTGGACGGCTTGTCCACGCCGAAGATGGCGGCCTGGTCGATCTTCTTGCCGAACGCCTCGGCGATCAGCGGCTTCATGGTTTCGAACAGGTTGATGGACGCGTCCTCGCGTACGGAGTCCGGAATCGGGACGAGCACGGCGAGTTCCTCGGCGGTGATGTTCACGTCCTCCCAACCGCTCTTGGTGGTCTCCTTGAGTCCGCCTTCGGATACCCAGTAGGCTTCCGGAAGGGTGGCGAGGACCGGCTGGGTCTTTTTCTTGGTGCTCATCCTCATGCGCTTCGCGCGGGTGAGCATGACGCTCTTCTCCGGCATGGTCTGGATGATCTCCTGGCTGATCTCGTCGGGGATGAGGGCCTGTCCGAGGTCGTTGCGCTGGATGCTGGAATTGAAATTGTTTGCCATTGTCTGCTCCTTGTATGGCGGTCAGTCGTTGTTGTCGAAGGCGTCGCGCATCCAGTCGGACGGACTAGACGGTTTGGTCGGGTCCATTCCTCCCGTCGGCTTCGCCCTGTTCGCCGGATTGGTGGGCTTCTGCTGCGCCGTGGCCTGCGCGGCGTATCGTGCTGCGAGCTTCGCCGCCCTCGCCTCGATTTGTTCCGGTGTTCCCTCTCCCACCAGTTCGCGGTCCTCGGCCGTCAGCTGCGGATGCGCGGCGAGCGCGCGGTTCCAGGCGTTGTCGGCTTCGAGGCGTGCGATCTTCTGGTTGGCTTCGTCGAGGTCTCGTTGGGTTTTCTCCGTTTCGGTGAGTTTGGCGTCCTCGTATTCGCGGTTCTTGTCGGCGAGTTCGCCGTTCCTGTGTTTGAGGGTGCCGTTCTCCTCACGGAGGTTCTGGATGAGTTTCCAGGCGGTGGCGGGGTCGAACTGTTGGCCTTCGCGTTCCCATGGGGCTTGCGGCTCCTGCTGGCCGTCCGTCTGTCCTTCCGTGTTGTTCGCGTCCGGTTCGGGCTGTTGGGTGCCGTCGGGTTCGTTCTGGACGTTGCCGTCCTGCTGGTTGTCGTCTGCCACTGTGGGCTCCTTCCTTTTGTTTCCGCCCGTCCTGCGGGCATGAAAAAAGCCCGTCGGGGCTTCCCGATGGGCTAAAGATATGATGTTCGGCTTTTAGGCTTCCGGCATTGGCTTGAGGTTCCTGCGGACTTCGTTGGAGATGTACTTGTCGATGTCCGTGTTGGCTTCCCACTGCGCTTCGCCGGTTTCGACGTCGACGAGGATGTATGCCGGTGGGCCGTAGCATCCGCCTTTCACCATTCCCGGCCAGGTGTAGTAGTAGAGCGCCAGACCGTCGTAGATTCCTTCAGGCTCGTGCAGTATGACGCCGTTCCGCTTGGCGAATTCCTCGGCGGCCTTGTCTAGTTCGCGTCTCGTCTTCATCGTCGCACCGCCTTTCCCGGTTTGATGACCTCGGACGCATGCTTCCGGACGATGTCCTTGTCGTCGACGCGGAACATGCGCACGCTTCTCACATCGATGATATCCCTCTCGAGATAGTCATCCAATCTGGAGATCCTGCCGTTCTGCGGGTCGATGACGATGGGTTTGCCCCCGTTGGTGCGTGCCGAGGGACGTTCGATGATGACGATGTGGCCCTGCTCGCGCTGGTTCGTGTATCCGAAACGCATGCACCAGCGCTGGCCGGTGCCGATGTACCGTTCGATCCTGTCCACGACATTCCTGCGGTTCGGGCTGCCGACGGTGAGGATACGCGGATTCAGTCCGGTCGCTCGGTCGACCCACATGCCGTTCGGGTTTTCCGACAACCTGTCCTGCAATGAGCTGGTCCTCGCCCTGGCCTCGACATCATAGCCTTTCCTTCTGGCGTCATATGCGACGACGCATGACTGGCAGTTGATCGAGCATCCCCATTTATGGTCGGCGAATCCGGGATTGGACGCTCCCCTGTCGGCCTGGGTGATGCTCATCGGCTTTCCTGGATGCGCGAGGACCTTGGCTAGGTCGGCCTCGCGTTTCCTGAGTATCTCACTGCGTTTTTCGGCGCGTTCCTTGCTGATCTTCGCACGGTATTCAGGTGTGCCCCTGTAACCGTGCGAGTCGCGGTAGTCTCCGGTCCTGCGCATGATCGGCAGGATCCGGTCATATGTTCTCGCTGTGCCTTTTGGTAGGCTCTCGGCGGCTCTGTAGTAGTCGTCGATCCACTGCTTCTCCTTGTCGGACGGGTTCCAGTCGCCGTACACGATTTCGACGGTGCAGCCGCAGTGCGGGTGGAATTTCTCGCCGTCGGACTTGCGAAGCAAAGCCGTCCGCTCGCTTGTGTAGATGGGACCGCGGCCGACGAGCATCGCGCAGAACGCGCATGGGTGCCCGTCCGACACGCGACGCCATCCGGAGGCGCGCGCGTCCTTGGCTGCCCATTGCTGCAGGGTGAGCCGTCCTCCGGTGAGCACGGCCTCGTGGAACATGCCGATGAACAGTTCGCGCGCGGCCAGATACGCGGCCTCCTGCGTCTGTCCCATGGCCACGTGCCACAGGACGTTTGCAACTCCACCCCATTCGAGTTGTTTCCCAGCCTGGCTCCGGTTGAAGCGGGGCACGCCGACTGTCACGCTCCCATCACCGATTTCGGCTTTTCGGAACCGTGGCAGGTATTGCGCCGCGGTGTCGGCGCTGACCCTCCACCATTGTCCGAGCAGGTCGAGCATCGCCTTCTTCCAGATCGGCTGCGTATGGTCGAGGTCGTTCACGTCGAGGGTGCTGTCCCACACGCGGCGCATCTGGCTGTCCGCCGTGATGGCGAGCGCGACCTGTCGTCTGCGGTGCTGGTCGGTCAGGAGGGTGCCTTTAGCTGTCGATGCCATCGTCGTATGTCCCGTTTCCGTTGAGTTGTCCGATTTGGATTTGGGCTGCGATGTCGTCGGCGGTTGGGTGTTGTGCGGCGTATTCGCGCCATGCGTCGGCTTGTGGTTTGGAGATGCCGGGGATCATGTCCCAGACTAGTTGGTCGGGGACGTGGAGCATTTGGACGGCTTTGCCGAGTGCGTCGACTGCTTGGCTGATGGTTCGCGTGTCGGTGTCCTCCCATTTGGGGAAGAGGTGGAAGTTGGCGGCGTCGTCGGGTCGGTCTTCGGCGGATGAGGCGAGTCGGAGCGTGTCCATGTGGCTGATGCCGAAGGCGCGTCGCCGCTCGTTTCTTTTCGCGTAGAATCCGGCTCGTGATTCCTCGATGCCGGCGTCGCCGACGTTGGTCATCTTGCCGAATGCTGTGGTCGGGGTCTGGCTGACGGCGGCGAGTTCCTCGACGTCGCTGGTTTTGGCCGCGACGATGTTGGCGAGGTCGGTTTCCGGGAGGCTGCCGAATTTCACGTCCATGCCTCCGGCGAGGACGCTGTCGTGTTCGATCTGGAGTTTCTTGGCTTCCTTTTCCGCTTCGGTCAGTCCGCTCATGTCGAGGCCGGTGGCGGTTTTGACTTTCCAGCTGTTGTAGTGCTGGGCGAGCATGCGGTCGTAGTTGTCCTTGTTCAGGCGGCTGGCCATGCGGATGTATGGTTCGACTTCTCCGGGCACTCGGCCTTGCAGGTCGCGTTGGTTGCAGTATCTGACGATCGGGCATACCGGTTGGCCGTCCGGCGAGGCCACGCCGTGTGGCGCCTGGCCGTCGAATTGCCATGTTCCACCAATCTTGCGCCATGTCCAGATGTTCCATGAGTCCCAGAGCTGGTATTCGACGGCGTGGTCGTCGAGTTTGCGGCGTCGCATGAAGATCTGCGGCCAAGTGTCGGATGCGGGGTCGTTGTAGAGGGCGATCGCGTCGCGTGGACTCCAGCAGTCGATGCGGGCGCGGAGCCCGTCCGCCGATTCCTCGCCTCGGACCGCGGTGTATGCGGTGCCGTATGCGATGGCCTCGCGGTGGAGCGCGATCTGGCGTTCGCCCATGCGGTTGCGCTGCCATGGCTCCCAGAAGCGTCTGGCGTCTTCGGTGTCCTGCGTCTCGGAGTCGACGCCTTCCAGGTAGAGGGTCTGGGCGAGCGTGGTGACGACGAGGCCGAGCCATGGGGTCTCGCCCATGTCGCGCAGCATGCGGTGCTCCGGGGTCGCTCCGGCGTTCAGACGGATGGGTTTGGGGTTCCACCGCCACCAGCGGTCGATTCTGTTGAGTTTTGGCGTTTCGTTGTCGAACGCCGGGATGAGTAGTGTGTTCAGCGCTTCGAACGCCTGTTTCTCGTTGTCGTAGCTGGTGGTGGTCACCATAGCTGTCCTCCTCCGCTTCTGGAGTTCCTGTTCAGGTATTCGCGTCTGACCATGCGCGCTCCGATGGCGCATATCGCGAGGTCGATCTTGCGTTTCGACTCTCGGCTTTCCTTGGCGATGCTCATGCCGACCCTCGTGGGCTGGCGTCTGGCGTTGAGCATGTGCAATCGCAGTCTGGCGTCTCCGTCGTGGGGGAAGTCGCCCTCCGCGATGTCGGTGTACGCCTGGTCGACGGCGGTGACGAACCTGCGTTGGATGTCCGTGTTGATCATGTCGAACATGACGGCGTGCCTGTCACGGCCGGACGGGACGGCCCACGTCTTGAGCCGGCGCCCGTAGTCGCGGTGCCACCGGTCGAACAGGGTGTCCCAGTATCTCAGGCCGGTTTCGGAGTCCAGCACGTGGCTGGGGTCTCCGAAGAAGCCGACCACGTCGTACGCGTGGAACGCCGCGCGAACCACGTCGTCGACGCTCTCCCTGGGCACGCGCCACTCCTTGCCGCGTTCTCCCGCGGGCTTCTGCCACAGTCCCAATGGTTTGACGAATCCGTCGGAGATGCGGCAGGCCACGAGGGCGGTGCTGTCGTCGTTCAATGAGCAGTCGAGGAACATGCTGATGCGTTCCCCGTGTTCGAGCGAAAGTTCCGGATGTTCGTTCTGGTCCCATTCCTGGTGGGTCACGAACGCGTCCTCGGGCGCGGTGGACTGGTTGTACCATTTGCGCCGTGATTCGCTCACCGGGTTCTTCGGGTTAAGGATCTCCTTGCTGATGCGGTCGACGGACAGCCAGGTGCTGTCGCCACGCACGTCCTCGATGACCTTGCCTATCGTATCCTCGGTCATCGGACTGTCCGGCGCGGCTTCCAACGAGTCGTAGAGCAGGCCGAAGTCCATGTATTTCGGGCGCTTGCCCTCGTCGTCGCTGTCCGGATCGCCCTGGGTGCCATCCCATGCCTCGCGCACCTTCTGTCCGACGCTGTCCTCACCGTCGCGGTAGGCGTTGCAGATGTCGAGCATCTTGACCGCGACGCCCGCCTCGCGTTTGGCCGCGTTGCCGGAGAGGACGCCGTCCATGTCGCTGCCGCCGTTGGACGAGTTCCAGTTCTGGGTCTCGTTGCGGATCACGAAGGTAGGGCGGCCACCCTCCAACGCCAGCGGGGAGCTGGTGACGGCCTCGATCTGCCGGCTGTCGCCCATCGCGTACATGTTGAGTTTGCCTAATTGAATGCCGTAGTATCTGCGCGTGGCCGCCGGCAGGAGGCCGGGCAGGAGCTTCATGGTGTTCTTGGTCTGTTCCTGGCTGACGGCGCACACCTGCACCCACGCGTTCGGCTCGTCCCTGCCGATCGGATCGCCGCTCACGGGATCCCAATGGTCGAACGTCAATGGGGCGAAGCACGCGCCGCACGCGCCTCCGGCCGCCATCGGGTCCTTGCCCCAGCCTTTGAGGCGCTGTAGCACGGCGTTGTCGTGCAGTGGACGTCCATGGTCGTCCAGGGCCCAGAACCACAGCCAGAAACGCGCCTGCTCGCCGGTCCATTTCCATGGAAGCCCCTTGGACGAGTTGCGCAGCCAGTATCCGCTCCATCCGAGGAACTGCCAGCCGAGCGTCACCTGCGGGAGGATCCAGCCATGTTCGTCGCGCCGCCATGTCGGGCCGATGAGTATCGGATTGGTGTTCCATTGCGGGGCGGTCTCGTCGGCGAGCATGTCCCGATACCAGTCGGAGATCTCGCGGATCTCGCTTTCGCGGCTCGGGATGAACGCGGCGGTTTTCCGGTTGCTGCGTAGTCTTGCCATCAGCCGTAGGCTTTCTCCCATTTGCTGTCGTGCCATCGCTTGTTGACGGTGGCGCGCATCTGGCTTGATCTGCCGCCGTCCATCGAGGCGTCCTCGGACTGCTCCTCGGGTTCCGGCATGTCGATTCGTTTGAGCAGGTCGGCCAGATGGGTCTCGTCGCGGCGCAGTTCCGGCAGGAGCGGATGCACGACGAGCTGCCCCTGGCTTCCTTCGGTGGTGAGCTCATCACCGAGGGCCCTGCGGATTCGTCCGATGCGGTCGGCGGTGTAGCAGGCGTTCTCCAGCGTGCGGTACTCGCTTTCGGTGAGCTCCCATTTCGCGGTGATGTCACGCCAGAGCCGTTGGCCGCGGCCGTTTTTGATCAGTCCGGCCGGCATGCGGTGGGAGGATGCGTCCTTGGCCATGCTTCCTCCCTTCGTAAGGTCATCCGAGTCTGTCGAGCAGGGCGAAAAGGAACGTGAGGTCGGCCAGTCTGGCCGGCGAGTCGCGGAACGTGCGTCCGGTGACCGTGATGTAGCGGCCTTGGCTGTAGGCTTCGGCGTTCATGATGCCTCGTACTTTGATTCCGACGCGTTCCGGCATCAGCCCCCAGATGTGCAGGCCGTCTCCACCGGGGCTTATCTCGATCCACGTCTTCCCCTCGACCGGAGCGATGAGACATTTGGCCCAGTCGGCGAGGTATCCGCGCGAGTCGTAGCAGTGGTCGAGGTCGATGCAGGCGATTCCACCGCCCAGGGCGAAGCCGAGTCCGTCGCCGACGCCAGACTCCTCAGCCGCCTCGAACGTGCTCCACGTGTCCGGGTCGGTGCTGGACGCAGCAGCGCCATCTATCGTCAGCGGGATCTTCGTCGTCCCGTCGCCTCTGACCACTTTGCGCCATCTAACCCAGCGGTCCGTCATCGCCATGCGTGCCGGAGGGGTGAGTTTTTTACGATTGGCCTGCTTCCGGCATGCGTCGGAGCAGTAGCGGCGACGCCTTCCGCGTCCGGTCTGTTCGGGGAGCTCGATTCCGCATGTTTCGCAGGTGTTCATACTCCCCATTATATTTGTTTTTCTCTCAAAAAACGCTGTATGCCAGCATTTTCAACTGTTTTTATTATTTTGTGACATTAGTAAAAAACGTTTGTCCGGAAAAACGCGGAAGGCGTCGCAAAAAGCTGTGCCATGTCCACACGGCACAGAAACAGGGGTATGCGGGGCCATCTCGATAAGACGAGAGAAAAAGTCGAAGCCCGAAAAACGGGGCGGAGAAGCGTATGTATGACCGGAGTTGCTATCGGCGGTTAGAGCCCTTGCGCCGGCGGAGTCCTCCCCCACCGGCATCGACACCCGATCAACGGCCGATCAGGCCGGGGTGACGTTCATTCGGATGCTTTCTCAGTTTCTTGTATCTACTGTTCCTTTCAGCGCTCTCACGCGCCGTCTTCGCCTTGTGGCAAGCATAGCTCAACCATTGCAGATTATCCAACGAATGATCGTCTCCGGGAACGATGTGGTCGCAATCGGTTCCGATTCCATCGCAGTCCTTCGCGTGGGTTCTCGCCTCACAGCGTCCGTTAGCTCGGGCCTTGACCATGGCCCTGCGCCTCTCCCAATCGTCGGGGAGCCTGATTCTTCTGTCGCTGCTGTTCCAGTTCATCTGGTTGCGCATCGTTCACCGTCCACTCACCAGGGTCGGGATACTGGGTGCCTTCGGCGGGATTCGAACCCGCGTCCACACGCGGCCACAAGGAAGAGAATCCAATAAAGACTCACGGCCGGTACGATCTACCACTGATTCCTACGAAGGCATGGACAGGCGATTTGAGCTTCACCGCATCACGTAAGCGCGGGATTGGCTTGCCTGCCACTGTTGGTGTATGCCCACTCTGACGTGAGTGGGCGGAGCGTGTCCGATATGCCGTTCGGACAGGACGGGCTACAACCCAGGGAGTTAGGAGAATCCAAGGTGGATATGAAAAGGGTTCAAACCGTATGTTTTCGGTTTGAACCCTCTAATCCACTGACAATTGTGCGTTGCACTTTCGATTTTGTCAAATCGAGTCGCGTCGCACGACCTGTCCATGCACGTCGGAAAGCCTGTACAACGGCTGCCCCTTCACGTTTTCACCAACCGGTTGGAGCCTGCCGCGCTTGCGCCATGAGCGAATCGTGTTCGCGTTGCACTGGAATCCGCATTCGCGCAGCAGTTCCGCACACTCCCCCGCCGTGAACGCCCTGCCTGATTCGATGCACTCCCGCAGGAACCCCAATCGCACGTCGACCACGCGGTAAGTGTTGCCGCACACCGGACAGTCAACGCTTACCGCGCCGATTTCGGCGGTCAGCTCCACGCCGCACAGAGGATTCAGGCACCTGCCGATGCCATGCCTGGATGGTGGCACGTCGATGATGCTCATCGTCTTGCGCACCAATCGCTCCCAGTCGTGCCATATCAAACCGATGTCCGGCAATCGTGAAAGACGATTGCAATCCGCGCAGACGCTCAGGCACTTCGATGCGGACGGATGAATCCTGCTATCGGCCCATGGCATGGCCGGCGGAGCATACAACCGCCGCCAAAGAGCGACGGCCAAATCATCGATCTCCTGCAGATGGTCGATCACAGACAACCTGACCGGCGTCGGAGCCGAAGCCAAATTGGTCCGGCCCGGCTGATGGCCACCATAATGTGCGGTGCTGTCCAGGAACTCACGTAGGGCATGAATCCGTGACGGATAGTCGCGGAGCCATCCCCTAATGCCGGCCTCGCACTTGTCGCACATCGTGTTGCGAAGATTGCACTCCCCGCCGCACACTTGGCACATGCCGGCGAGCGCTGGCTTGTTTTGGTTGGTTTGTGTTGGTTGGGATTCGTTGTTTTGTTCGCTCATTTGTTCGATTCCCTCCGGCGGTGTAGTCTGGTTTGTGGTGATGCCAGGAGCCCGGCCGGAAGGTCGGGTTTCTTGTTACTCGTGGTGTTGTTGGATGATCGCTTTGATTTCCTCTTTGGGGACTTGCGGCACCAGTGGTGCAATCTCATCGAGGCTGTATCCGGCCTGATGCCATTTGATGATCATGTCCATGAGGGTTTTCTTCACTTTCATTTCGTTTCCCTTCGTATTTGCTGGATGATCGTCTCGTATGGTTTGCGGTGGAAGATGCGTATCCACCATTCGGGGCGGCGGCCCCATATGGTTTTGACTTCGATGAGGGGGAACCATGATACGTACCATTTTTGGCAATTTCCGCAGTACAGCACCTCGCCTTCCTCCTTCGGTCTGGGATGCTCATGGTCGAACGCTGGCGGCCTTGGCACCAAATAACTTCGATTGCTCATTTTGTGTCCTTGAGTGTGATGCGTTTCATTCCTTCGCCGCCTTCATTTCTTGGACTTCACCGTCGAAAAAATCGATGATGAGATTGCAGATGGCGACCGCCGACGTTTTGAGCCGGGTTTTTTCCTCTTTGTTTTCGGCTTTGATGGCGAAAACGCCATCCTTGCTGTTGAAATCGATTCTCATTTCGTGTCCCTCTTTGTTTTGGCGCATTCCGGGCAGAGGCTGTCGTTGGGGTCGGTGGAGTTGGTCTGCCATCCCTCGTATTCGAGCCGGTGCAATGGTCCGACATCCCACTTGCGGCATTCGCGGCATGAGAGATGATGGTGGTTCGGACAGAGGCTGTCCCACGGATAGTCGCGATCGATACGCCATCCCTGCTGTTCGAGTTCGTCCGGCGCCCCACTGTCGGTGATGTCGCAGTCATGGCATTCGACGTGCCAGTGGAGCGGACAGTAGTGCTTGTCTGGGAGCTCGTCACATTGCCAGCCGTGGTCGGCGGCCTCGTCGTCGGCTTCCTCTTCGGCCGCATCACCAACGAAAAGTCTTGTGTGGCACTCGTCGCAGATGACGTACCGCTCACAGATTTCCCCGTAGCTCATCGCTCCGGCTCCTTGTCCGCGCCGCTCACATGGCTCCAGTCGCATGACAGGCCGCCCTGCTTGTAGCCCGAGTAGACGACGCAGTCCACTTTCCTCGTGTCGGACAGTGTGACGATGCATTCCTTGATGCCGTCGTCCGTGTCGGAACACTGCGATTCGATGGACCTGACCGCATGCGCTGGCGTTGAAGGCTCCGACGCGCTCCCGCATCCGGCGAGCGCCATGCATATGACGGTGATGGCGAGTGTGATGCGTGTTGTTTTTCTCATTTCGTTTCCTCCTAGTGTCTGCGCCATCCGCCGTTGGCGTATCGGTTCCATCCGCGGATCGCGGTTTTGATGCTGTCGTCCGGGGTGGTGATCCAGATGGCGTTCGGACATCCACGGCATTTGGCGATCCAGAGGTAGCGCATCGTGGCTCCGATGATTCGGGCGTAACGTTCGATGCCGGGTTTTCTTGTGCCGCAGTATGGGCATGGGCTGGTTCGATGCCATTTCCTGGCATGCAATGTGATTCCGGTGTTTTTCATGGTTTGCCTTCCGTGATGATGACGGCGCGGATGCCGTCCGAGGTTTTGTTCACATGGTGGCGTAGGTCGCAGTCGATGACGTGCAGGCCGATGCCCCGGTATTTCAGGACCGCGTGGGCCGGACTCAACCGGATCAGATCCAATGAACCGTCCAACGTGACGTCATGATGGGTGAGCGCGATGCATCGACGGCCGATCAGGTCGGCGGGATTCCGGTACCGCCACGCCATATGCGTCTGGACCGTCATGGCCGACCTCCGATCCAAGCGACCAGGACGGCCGCGCACAGGAGCATCATGGAGACCGCTGTCATCACCATGCTCCCTTCAGGAGCTTGCGGCACCATCGATAGTCGGAGATGTCACGACGGATGCAATCACGCACCCTGTGCGAACCGGCATGACCCTTGTACGGATCCTCGGGACAGTCGATGAACCTCAAATACCGGCGGAGCGTGGTCAGGTCGAACTTGCGGTAGGACAGCCACCTGTCCGGGTTCAGGTCGAGACGTTTCAGGAAGTCGATGTCGAAATCCACGTTCGTGCCCGCCGGAACCAGCGTGAACCGTTGCGCCAGCGATTCGACGAACTCCTCCACCGCGTTCGCCACGGCATCCCGCCCATCATTGCGTTCCGAACCGTTCAACAGTTCGAACAGCAGTCCGTTGTCCGTATGCATCGAGAACACCAACGGACTCAGGTCATACAGGCTCAACTCCACCGGCCTGATGATGTGATGGTACGAGCCATACGACTCATCCCCCAACACGTCCGTGCACTCCAAGCCGACCTCCAACGGCTCATCCGTCTCACGGTCCGTTCCCGTGGTCTCGAAATCCAGCCACAGCAAGGCCTCCGGCTTGTCATGATCGTTCATCGTCTTCTCCTTCCGTTGTTTCGATCTGATGTTCGATGATCTCCGCCTGAGTCAAACGTCTGGCCGTCCCGTCATCCAGGAGCCACCACCAGTCGCCACGCCAGTCGCGGATCGGCACGGTGCGCGGATCCGTCCAGCCCGGCACGATGTAGCCGAGCCGTTCGGCCTCCGCCTGATGCCCGTGCATCCAGCCATGGCAGCCCGTCGACCCCGAGCCGCACAGTCTGACCAAATTCGCGGGCTTATGGTCGTGGAACCTGCGGGACTGGCGGTGATGCGTGGAATGGCCCGGCCACGCATCACCATGCGTGTTCACGCCGCAGTGGAGGCAATGCCAGCCCTGACGTTCCGCGACGATCCGTTTCGAACGTTCGAACTCCGTCCGCTCGTTCACGCCGCCGCCTCCTGTTCGAACAACTGTTCGGCCAGCACGTCGCCCGGCACATCCGCGAGCTGGCGGCGCAACGTCTCCGGATCCACGCCCTGGTTGAGCAGGTCCGCGACCTTGCACGCGAGCTCCATGTACGTGTCCGTGCCCTCCCCGGCGATCGGGCCGAGGACCCGTTTGACCTCTTCGCTGGCCCACGTATACCGACGGCGGGCGCCGTTCTTCGGAGTGGCGAATCCACGTTCCTTGCCCTTGACGAGCCAGTTGCGGAACTTCGCGTCCCAATCGGCCGATCTGGTTCCGGAGTCGAGCGCCCTGTCGCGGAACTTCCCGGCCTCGACGTCGCAGTCGATGCCGAGCCTGTCGGCGAGCGCCAGGTGTTCTTCGGTTGGTTCCCAGTCGTCTGGTATCTGTTCCGGTTTCCTCGCGCGCGCGTCTCTCTCTATAGTCTTTATTGTTTCTATAGATTTAGTAGTATTGTCTGCACGCTGTGTGCACCCCAGATTCATGCCAGATTCATGCCAGATACACCCCTGATTCATGCCTGTTTTTTGGGGTGCATTTTGTTCACCCCTGTTTTTGGGCTTGATTTCTTGGGGTGCATTTCGTTCACCCCTTTGTTTTGGCAGGTGCATGTCGTACACCTTCGGGCGGCGGTTAGGCGCGATGTCGTCGACGATATGCTGGTTGCCGTATCTCAGGAAGCCCTTCTCACGCAAGGACCTGAGCTTGTTGTGCACAGTGCGTTCCGACATATGCAATTGCGATGCGATGGTCTTCGCGCTCTTCGCGAATCCCTTGCCGTCATCGCCGGTCCAGTCGGCGACCATCATCAGCAGACGAAGCTCGTAAGGGTCAAGCCCATACTCGTGGTACAGCAGCTTCCGCACGTTCTCCATGCTCATGATTCATCCTTAGAAATCCGGTTCGGATTCCGGCTTGCCGAAATCACCGAACGACGACGATGACTGGTCGGGTTGTCCCCACGGGTCGGAAGGTGGCAGCTGGCCGGCCTGCTGTTGGGATGCTCCGCCCGTATAGCCCGCGGGACTGGTGGCCGGATTGCCATACGCGCCAGCCGTGCCCCTCTGCGCCTTGGCCACCTGCGCGGTCGCATACCTCAAGGAAGGCCCGATCTCATCGACCTGCAACTCCACGCTCGACCGTTTCTGATGCTGCTCGTCCTCCCACGAATGCTGGGTCAACCTGCCCTGCGCGACCACACGCATGCCCTTCGCGAGACTGCGAGCGCAATGCTCCGCCAGATCACCCCACACCGTGCAGCGGAGGAACAACGCGTCCCCGTCGGTCCACTGATTCGACTGCCTGTCGAACGTGCGAGGAGTGGACGCGATCGTGAACCCAGCCACGCTCCGACCGTTCTTCGTCGACCTCAACTCAGGATCCGCGGTCAGATTGCCCACCACCGCGATAATCGTCTCACCAGCCATTAGAACCTACCTTTCACGGCGAGAGTCTTGATGATGCGGATGGTCTCGCCACCATCCCTGGTCTTGACCATGTGCGTCAACTGCGCGGAAGCGCCCTGATGGAAACTGTCACCAGGCATCACCTCCAACACGGGAGACGCGACCTCGGACACGAACCGGCCCACCAGTCCGTTGAAACGCACGCCCGACGACTCCAAGATCACCAGCTCCTTCCACGCCTCGGTCTCCATCGCCCGACGGTACGCCTCCGCCACCGCCCTGTCGCCACGCGTCATCCCCTTCGTGCCGACGTCCTTGACCGGAGCGTTCGGACTGAAATGCCAATGCGGCAGAATCTCCTTCATCGGTTCCTCCCTTGACCTTGATTGATTGATATGAGCCGGACCGCTGGGCGCCATGACAGCCAAGAAGCACGCCCATCGCTCCCACACCCCCAAGAAAGCTGAACGAAGCAGGGATGCGGGCGACGTTGACGGTCCGGCCAAGCGCCGGCGGGAGGATTCGAACCCCCAGCGAAACGGACGACGGTCGGGGAATGCGAGAGTGTATGCGTGAAAATGCAATGTGAGATGAAAGGACACGCACACCCGGTTCCGCGCCATCCCGCGTCCTTGTACGCCGGCGAACACCATGTCAGTCGTCCCCGCCGTCCCTGGGCGCGAACCGCACCACCAGCCACAACGCGGTGGCGAGATACACGCCCTCCACCACAAGCGCGCCCGTCAGACCGCCGCCATGCCAGGTGAGCATGAGCGTCACGCTCACGACCAGACCGACCACGGCCAGCGCGAACTTCAAACGCCTGAGCGTGTAGTTCGGCCTCCCCTTTTCGAACCCGTCCTCGATGCGATAATCGTTGTCCGTCATCTTGCGCCTCCGATTTTTTGAATGAATGTCCTTGCCTGGTCTTTCCCGATGCTCGCCAGCTCGTGGCTTCCGTCGACGTCGAGTTCCATGAGGCTGGCGTCCTTGCCCGTGACGCGAATCGCGTAGCCGGTCAAGCCGAACATGATCACCGTGTCCTTCGGCGGTGCGGGTGGTGTCAGCAGCGTTTCCGCGTCGATTCTCCTGAGTGTCATCACAGCTCCTTGTTGATCGTGTCGATGATGAGATCCACGAGATCGGCGACGTCGATGTCCATTGGTCCGGTGATGTGGCCGAGGAACCGGTTCGCGTCGATTTCATCCCACTGTCCCGCGTATTGCGGGCGGATCATGTCGCCATAGTCGTCGAATTCGTCGAACACGGCCCTCACGCACGTCTTGCGAATGTCGTTCATGCAATGCTCCTTGTACAATTCGTCTCGCCTTCCTCAAGCCATTCGGCCACTGCCGTTTCCGGATAAAGGATCATCCGCCCGTGCTTCACGAACCGAGGACCCTGTCCACGGAAACGCAACTGGGCCAGATACCCCTGCCGCGTCCGAATCTCCTCCGGCGTCTCGGCCCCGAAAAGCCTCGCCACCTGCGTGGTGGTCATCATCTGCTGCAAGACCATCACGCACCTCCTTTGCGTGTGTGATGCCGGACGGCGTTAGGAGAACCGCCCGGCCCCCTCCTAAAATCGGTGTCATCCCGCATTTCCGACGTGCGGGCCGAATAGTTAGGAGAAGAATTATGAGTAATGCGACAAGCTGGTTTTATTCCGCGCAAACGCATTTCAACAACGCCTCCAATTCGGCGACGGATTACTCACAGCGTGAGCTTGCGAAGGGATTGAACGACCTCGCGTATGCGATGACGCTTCTGGATAAATCCGTTGATGAGACGAAGTTGTTGATTCGCCAAGTCCGTAGGTGAGCCTTGCTGCCTTGACGACACTGGTGTAGTCGCCGCCGGTGTAGAATCCGTTCCTCAGCTGGCGGCGGCGTATTTCATAGACACCCATCACGCGCCTGCTTTCGTGTATTCGAGCTGGAGGGTGGCCTCGCTCATGCGTCGGGCGATCAGGCCGAGTCCCTTCCTGGTGATCTTCACGGTCGGCGCGAAGCTGAATGTGGTGCCGTCCCTGTGGGTGCCGTGGGTTTTCGGCGGGACCATGACGAGGTGGCCGGCGTCGATGCGGTTCTGGCGTGCGCTCCAGTGGCCGTTCTCGCGGAAGACCCACCCGTTGTGTTCGAGCCAGGAGAACAGTGTCTTGCGGCCGATGGGCCTGCCCAGGTTGCTGAGCAGTTTCGCGCTGTTGCCCACGGAGAGCACGTCGGGGATGTCGACGAAGTTGTCCCACATGGAGGCTTTCGGCTGGAGCTCGTCGATGCGCGACTGCTGGGCGGCGATCTTCCGCTTCTGCGCTTCCATGGTGCGCTGGCCGATCATCACGGCCTTCGCGAGGATGGTCATGTCATCATCGGTCTCGCTGGCGGGAATGTAGCCGCCGGTCCTGCGTATCTGCGGAAGCACCTCATGCGTCACCCAACGCTGGAACTCCTTCGCCTCCGGCTTCCGCGAGCGCATGACCAGACGATACAGGCCAGGCTCACTGATGATGGCCTTGTTTGGATTTCCTGGAATACCGTCGGAAATAACGACGGTATTCTTCTCGTCATCATCAAGTTGCGAAATTGCATCCCTGTTGTTGCTGATTTCGAGGATGTCGCACACGTCCTTGGCGACGAACCAAGGCTCCCCCGCCCCATCAGTCAAGGTACGCAGCGCGGCACCCTTAAAATCGAACCTCTGTATTTCGTTGTTCATTTGGATTCCCCTTAGAATCGTGTTCATGATTAATTGGCTTTCGCAGCACGGCGTCGAGCTCGCCGGATTCGTTCTCACACTCGTCGTGACGGTCGTTGGCTGGATCCTCGAGCACAGAAGCTTGAAAGAGCAGAACAGTGAACGCGAGGATGACATCAAGCTGCTGCGGGAACAGATCGACGCATCGAACGCCACGGTTGCGGCACTTCGCGATCAGGTGCTTGCCCTTGAGTCGCAGGCGGATGCTCTGCAACGTCAAGCGACCATCCAGGAAGACAAAGCATCTGTTCCGAAGTGGGAACTTCGTCAGGTGCAGAACCTCAAGCATTCCGTCGCGAACAACAATCCGTTCGACGCCAAGGACGTGAGGGTCGAGCTTTCGAACGGCAAGGAATACGAACTCGGCGACGTATCGCGTGGCTCCGAAGTAAGCTTCATGTTCCTCGAACGCGGTTTGGAAGTCAGCGACAACAATGACGTTCGCATCACATGGGCCCTTCCCGACGATCCGTCCCATCGTTTCTTCGTGATGAAACCGATCCCTCCGTACCGCCAGTCGTGACGCCGAGGATGCGACCGAGCTGATTACCCTCAATCTGCCGCATCTTCGTATACCTGACCACAGTGGAGTCGCTTCCCGGCGAATACCACACGCGCATAGGGTTCTCGTCAAGACGCGCCATCTCCAGGCAATCCTCACCAATCAGTTCACAGAGCGCACGAAACTGTCCTTCCGTCAACCTGAGAATGTCAATTTCAGAGTCTCCCATCACGATTCCTCCTTGTAGGTTTTGATGGCGAACACGATCTGAGTGCGGATAAGCTCACGCTCGTTTTCATCCGCGGCCTCGTCCATGCGATGCGCGTCCTCGACGATGCCGTCGATAAGCTGGTCGATATCCATCGGATTCTCCTTTCG